>JAEEGH010002019.1_pt1 | contig 56084 bp, 57 predicted proteins | sample 9134181 | NCBI WGS metagenome assembly JAEEGH01 (sample SAMN16246544, study PRJNA631951) | gut metagenome | biome: gut microbiome; feature: rumen; material: DP-attached | host: Bos | place: Iran: Karaj | collected 2018-10 | reverse complement strand
TTCGACGTGAAGCCCACCGACAAAATGTATCTGCCCGAGGATAAGCGCATCGTCATTTGGTGAACACGATAAATGTCTTTTATGCGTTCTTTCAATGCCTTGGTGCACTTTTAGGCGCTCTTTCCCATCAAAGAAACCTCTTTTGTCTGCCGGGGCAAGAGAGGTTTTTTCGTTGCCTGACACGCTACGCTGTGGTATAATCAGCTCGACAAATCGGGATCTATGAGGGAAACGGATGATAACTCTGCAAAAAATGACGGAAGAAGAGTTTCGTGCTTTCAAAAAGTCCAGTGTTGCTGATTACGCGGTGGATCTGATGAAAGGACGAAACATAAGCCCGGAGCAGGCGTTGATGGAAGCGGAAGAGGAATTCGACGCGGATCTCCCCGACGGGCTTGATACAGAATACAGCTTCATGATGAACATCGAAGACGGGAACGAAAACAGAGTCGGATGGATCTATTTCAAATACTATGCTCGCGAAGACGACGACCAATACTATGTGTTCCTCGAAGATCTGCTGATATTCGAATCGGAAAGAAGAAAGGGTTTTGCGTCTGCGGCGATCCATGAGATGAATACACTGGCACGGCAGGACGGCTGTTCATCAAGCGTGCTCTTTGTGTGGGATCACAATCCGGAAGGGATGAGCTTGTATGAAAAATGCGGGTATAAGCCTGATAACCGTGAAGAAGGCGGAACATACATGGTGAAGGAATTGTGATCCGACACACAGAGATCAACGAATTCCTGTTTGAGAAGATAAAGGCATGAAAGAGTGACAACTTCCAGTTTGTCTGGATCCTAATTAATTGCTAAATAATAAAATACAAAGAGTATAATTGAGCGCCAAGGAATCAAATCCTCGGCGCTCTTTTTTTGATGCCTCAAACTGACCATGATTTATTAAGGTGTTCCTCTAACTTCGTGCGTTTGAACATTCTCTTTCCACCTATCCAAATAACATAGTCGCATCCTGGCTCGTTCGACATTTCCCTTAACCCGCACATACCTATTCCTGTATATGCTGCTGCTTCTGGCAATGACAGCAACCACTTATTCCAAATCGGCACATCATCAATTCCTTTGATCTTACTCATTTTGCCCTCCTTTATTATTACGCTAATTCTTATACTCAATTCTCTCAGATGGCAATTATGCGATCCCCGCAATTCTTCAATTTGCTCATCAAAAGCCACGTCACAAAAAGTTCACAAACTTTCTTTCCAATTCACCTCTGAAATTTCACCAATGCACAGTGAGAAGCGAAATTCTCAAGCACTTTCACAACTGAATACACAAGCGGTCAAATACGTTCCCTGTATTGAGGGATAAAACCCTCAGCCGAAGCCGTAGATGCGCCATGACCCTCTTTCCCTCAGAGGTGAGCGACAACGTTTATACGACAGTAACTCGGTAAAGCAACCGATAGGCGATGACCGATGCAGGGCATAATGATACTTCTCTACGGAGCCGGTGGCGAACCCAGCGGGGGTGAAATTCCCATGAAACTGAAACCAATCAGATGTTTGACAGCTTCCCATAGCGTATGGGGGTTGAGAACGAATAATACGCATGATACTTCAAAAGCACCGTCTCGGGATCGTCGGTGCAACCTTCAAAAAACGATCCCACTTCATCACAAAACTCAACAAACATGAAAGGAAACAAAACCCAATGAAAAACTGTAACGTGATTGCCATCACGAATCAGAAAGGAGGTGTTGGCAAAACGACCACTACTGTTAATCTTGGTGTAGGACTTGTAAAAGCAGGCAAACGAGTTTTGCTGATTGATGCTGATCCTCAGGGCAGCTTAACCCTCAGTCTAGGGGTGAAAAGCCCTGATGATTTAGAAGTATCTCTTGCTACCCACATGAGTAACATCATGCAAGAACGTCCGTTTGATCCGCATATTGGGATAATGAAACATGAGGAAGGCATCGATTTTCTTCCATCTAACATTGAGCTTTCGGGCGTTGAAATATCTCTTTTCAACGCTATGAGCCGTGAGTATGTACTCAAATCTTATGTGGATTCTGTTCGGAAGGACTATGACTACATTTTAATTGACGGTATGCCTTCACTTGGAATGATGGCAATCAATACTTTGGTAGCGGCTGATAGCGTCATAATTCCGTCGCAGCCAAGTTTCTTATCAGCAAAAGGTCTCGATCTACTTCTTCACTCTGTGATGAAAGTAAAGCGCAGCATCAATCCTAAACTTAAGATAACAGGAATCCTTTTGACTATGGTAGACAATCGTACAAACAATGCTAAGGATATTACAAGGTCTTTGCAAGTGAGCATCGGACAGCACGTTCGCATTATGCGAACACAGATTCCGTTTTCTGTTCGTGCTGCTGAGTGTTGTCTTCATGGAAAAAGCATTTTCTCCTACGACAAGAGTGGAAAAGTTGCTGCGGGCTATGAAGGGTTAACAAAGGAGGTGATTCAACTTGAACGAGAAAAAGCCAATAGATCTCGGAATGACGGGGCTCGATGAGATGTTTATGAACGAAAAGGAACGTGCGGAAAACCGTCTTCCGAAGATTCATAACACTCCTCTCTCTGAAATTGATGACTTTCCCAACCATCCTTTCCAAGTCAAAATGGACGAGGATATGGATCAGCTAGTCGAAAGCATTAAAGAGCGAGGTGTCATAACACCTATAACCCTCCGTCCTAAAGAAGATGGACGCTATGAGATAATCTCCGGGCATCGGCGCAAAAAGGCATGTGAACTGGCAGGATTACAAACAATTCCTTCGGAGATAAAGGAACTTAGTAGAGACGAAGCTATCATTCTGATGGTTGAATCAAACTTACAACGATCTGTGATCCTACCAAGCGAAAAAGCATTTTCTTACAAAATGCGCCTTGAAGCTATGAATCGTCAAGGACAACGAGTAGATTTAACTTCGTCCCCAGTGGGGACGAAGTTAAGATCAGATGAACAACTCGCAGAACAAACTGGCGAAAGCCGCACACAAATCAATCGCTACATTCGATTGACTGAGCTTGTACCTGAATTGTTAGACCTCGTTGACCAAGGAAAGATTGGACTTAGGCCCGCTGTTGAGCTTTCCTACTTGAATGAGATCGAGCAAAATGACCTTGTCGTCGCAATAGGAGAAGCAGATGCAACTCCTTCACACGCACAGGCAATAAAGATGCGTCGATTCTCAAAAGAAGAAAAGCTGACTCCAGAGGTTATTGAATCCATAATGAGCGAAGAAAAGCCAAACCAAAAACCCAAAATCAGTTTTAAGTATGAAACCATCAAACGGCTTATTCCGTCGAGTATTCCTTACAATAAAACTGAAGAATACGTTGTAAAAGCGCTGGAGTATTACCATCGCCACTTGCAACGACAAAGAGAAAATATGCGATAGTATGGGATCGCAGTTTTCCCCCTTATAATCCCCCATTCTTACCTACCGTAAAAATACCTACCGAGAGAATGAAACTATCTATGGTTGAGCGTATTCAGGCATCCCGGTCAGGCGCTCAATCCTGATACCGATCCCATTTGTTCGTTTCGGGAGGTATTAGAACCCGGCAAAGCACAGAAGCTCATCGCCGAGACCGTTCCTCCGTTCCCCGGCGCGATCAAAAGACCGCACCAAATCGACCACACTTCCAACGCATGAGCAGCGTCGGAAGTTTTTTATTGCTCAAAAATCTAAATCAAAACCAAGAAAGGAAAACAAACAAAACCATGAGAAAGACTCTCACAAAACTCCTTGCACTCTTTATGTGCATGATTACCGTACTCTCCTTCGTGCCTGCTGTCGCATCCGCGGATGAAGAACCGTTTCCGCAGAATGTCACGATCGAAAGTCAGACGAACAGCGCCTTCGACTATCTGGAGTATTACAATGGCTCCAAGTGGAAGGACTTGAATACGCCCAAGCATTGGATCGAATCCACCGGTCAGGTCTGTTACTGCATCGAACATACGGACGGAAATCCCCACGGTGCGTCCTACACCGCCACGGCCCCGTCTCAGGTATTCGGCGCGAACACACTCGCCGGTTTGCAGACGATCCTGATGTTCGGCTACCCCTGCAACACGCCTGATGGTTTTACTGAAGATGAAGCCCGCCAAGCGACCGCAAACGCGATCCGCTTCTGGTTGTCTGAAAACGGCGAACCCGGTTCCTACAGCTTCACCAACCGTAAGGCACATCCCACTTATATCCGAGCCAAGAAGGGCTATGAGCACGTCCTCACTTGGGCGGACGAACTCCTGCAGATGGCAAGAGACAAAAAGACGCTCAGCCATAACATTGAGTTCACCCCGTCTGCGCTGACGCTCACCAAGTCCGGCGATAAGTTCACCGGAAAAACCACCGTCAAATTGACGAACATCAACAGCGGTTACACGCTCGACACTTCCGCTCTCCCCTCTGGCGTCACCATTACCGGCTACACCGGCACAAAGGGTGAGCAGTTGACGATCACGGCAAATTCCAACTTGACAGGCAGAACCTTCAACATCACCGCCGCAGGCAAGGACACCCGTGCACTCCAGAACATGACAGCGTATGTGCCGTCCAACAACAGCTTGCAGAAGATCTTTCTCTGCGCCGTCACGGCACAGGTCGTAGCAACGGCGTCCATCGGCGTCAACACCCCCGCAACCGGCGCGCTCCAGATCAAGAAGTACGGTGACAACAACGTTCCGCTTGCGGGTGTTAAGTTTGCTGTGTACTCCGACGCCGACTGCACCCACAAAGTTGCAGAAGTCACTACCGGCAGCGACGGTTCCGCACTGATCGAAAATCTTGATGCAGGTACCTACTACGTCAAGGAGATCTCCACCGTTCGCCCGTATGTCATTGACGGTCTGATTAACACCGTCGTTGTAAAGGCGTCTGAAACTGCAAAACTCGAAGTGTTCAACGAAACGGCAAAGGGCGTCATCCGTGTAGACAAGATGGCGGAAGCACTTGTCAGCACGACTTCTACCACGACCGAGTTCGGTCAGCTTCACCGTCCGAACTACGAAACGGCAGGACTTGCCGGATGTGTCTTCGAGATCAAGGACAGTTCCGGTAACGTCGTCGCAACGATTACAACCGACAGCAATGGTCACGCAGAAACGCCGCTGCTCCCTTTTGGGCAGTACACGGTGCAGGAAGTATCCGCCCCTGCTGGCTATGTGATCGACGATTCCGTTCGCACCGTTAAGCTGGAGTATAAGGATGCGTACACGCCGATCGTCTACGGCGACGTAGAAGTCAACAACGAGCGCATTCCCACGTCGATTAAGATCAAGAAGATGACCGACTTCTTCAACACTTCTACCATGAAGTTTGAAGCAAAGCCGCTGGAAGGCGCAATCTTCGGTGTCTATACCGCCGAGAACATCAGCATTATTCCGAAGGACACGTTGGTCGATCTTCTGACCACCGGCGCGGACGGCGTTGCAGTCACGACTTCCAAGCTCCCGTTTGGCAAGTATTACCTCCGCGAACTGAAGCTCCCGTATGACGATATTCATCTCTCTCAGGAATCGTTCCCGCTTGAAGTCAAGGGAACCAATCTCGACTACTTCCGCGATCCTATCTGGAACGAGCGTTTCAAAGGGAACATCGCTCTGTGGAAAGAGGACGAAAGCACCATCGACCGTATGTTGGAAGGCGCACAGTATGAAATCCGCGACGGCAGCGGTCTGCTGTATGACACCATGATCACCGACAAGGACGGTTATGCGCTGTCGATCGACCTGCCTGTCGGAACCTACTATGTGCAGGAAGTTGTCCCGCCCGCGGGCTTCATTCTCTCGGACGAAGTGATCGAGGTCAAGATCACGACCGACGACAAGAACACCATCGTGTTCGAGCGCGACAACACGCCGAACCACGTTGTTCTGAAGAAAACCGACCTGACCACCGGCAAGCCCGTTCCCGATGCGATCATCAAGATCACAAATGCGAACGGCGACGTGATCTTCGAGGGTGAAACCGACCTGAACGGCGAGATCATTCTGTACGAGCTGCCCGCAGGCACTTATACCTACAAGGAGACCGTTGCAGCCGAGGGCTTCACGATCAACGATGAGACTTTCACGTTCTCAGTTGATTACTATGGCAACGTGACCGGCACGACGGCGATCACTGATGAACCCATTTGCTTGCAGATCGACAAGTATGACCTGTTCACCGGCAAGCCGTTCCCGTATGTCGAGTTCCAGCTCGTCGATAAGGACGATCAGGTGATTCGCACCATCGTCGCTGAGCAGTACACGAAGGAAATTCAGATTAAGTCTGCGGAACCGAGCGCTGTCCGAAGTGTCATCGTCTCGAACAATGACAACTACCGGATTTGGGCAAAGGATGGCGACGATACCTTCTATGTGGACGAAAACGGGCATGTCGAGTTCCGATACCTGCCCGCTGGCGAATACCGTCTCATTGAGATCGTCCCCGACGGCTACATCGCTGAGGAAGCGATTACGATCGTACTGACCGATCACGACAGCGTAAGTCACCCGAAGGTCGTGCGCGTCGATAACTATCCGACCGGCATCAAGATCAAAAAGGTCGATGCAAGCAGCGGCAATCCGCTGATGGGCGCGGGCTTCCGTATCAAGATCAAGGGCGAGAACGACTTTGAAACCTTGAAGTTTGTTGTCAACAGCGACGGCAGCTACTTCTGCGATCCGCAGGGCAACGTCACCGACCTCATGGTCGATGGCAACGGCGAGATCATGCTTTACGGTGTCCCCCTTGGAGACATCTGGGTTGAGGAGTGCGTCACGCCTGAAGGATACTTCCCGATCTCCGCTCAGAAGATTACCGTTACGAAAGAAATGAGCAATTCCGAACCCTATGTCATGACGATCAAGAACAACAAGTTCGTGAAACTTGGCATGGACAGCGACTGGTGGGAGTTTCCCGCGCTGTGCGGCGGTATTCTGCTGCTCATTGCCGGTGCTGCTGTGGGTATCGTGATGATCGTGCGTAAAAAGCGCAGACAGGAGGCATAACCTATGAACGCAAAAACCATTATCGCCCTTGTCATGCTTGGGCTGACGATCGCCGGTTTCATCTTCTTGCAGGTTCGTAAGCGCAAGAAGAAGTGAACTGCTGACAATTTGTCAGCAACTGACCAAACGGGGCTGTGGCAACGCAGCCCCGTTCCAAATGAAAGGAGGCAAATAATGTTGAATTTCAACCAAACGATTGATACCAATTACCCGCGCAACAAGATTCCCATGATCCTGACTATGCTCGACCTACTGTATGTGCTGAATCTGAGCAACGGATCGTTCAATGCGTTAATTAACGACGAGACCTTCCCGCTCATTGATGTAAACGGACAAAAATACGTCCTGCGCAACAGTTTGTTCGAGTGGCTAAAAGACCATGAGAATCCCAAGAGCCGAAAGGAGGGATCGCATGAAAGCATTGCTTGCAGAGCCCATGCATGAGCCGCAAGTTATTGAAATCGAAGACACCTTATTTGCTTTTCAGGAGCTGCTCGGCAACCGTCTTGACCTTATTGAAGATTTTGCAGAGCCGATCGCAGTCATCTTCCGCGAACAAGCGGACAGCCCCGGCATCGGAAACATATTCTTTTTTTGCGACACGAAGGGTAATACTCGCTACATGATTAGCGGCAAAGTCCTTGTTGTAGGTGTTTCCGGTGAATACCCTTGCTCTCTGACGGACGATCAGATCAAACGGTTTGATCTGGTATTTCGGTCAACCGTCCTGTACTTTCGTATGCAGGACGAACGCAACGATAGCAACGCAAAGAGCGAACCACCCAAGCAAAAAAAGCGAAAGGAGGACAATCGCCATGAACGTATTGGTTGTTGAGCCCATGAAGCCCCCGTATGAAAAGGAGATTGACGCCGGGCTGAAATCTTTGCAGCACGAAGTCGGCGGCGATATTGAACCGTTTTGCTTTGGGATGGACGGTGATGCAACAATCCTCTGTAACGAAGAAGGCAAAATCAATGGGCTGGAACTGAATCGTGCAATACGAGATAAGCAAGGGACGATCGTTGACATCATTGCAGGAACCTTCATCGTCGTCGGAAATGGCAACGAAGATTATTGTTCTTTGACGCCTGCACAGATGGAAAAGTACAAGAAAAAGTTCCGATACCCCGAAACCTTTATGCGTTTCGGTAGAAACATCGTTGCAATCCCCATTTACCCGAAAAGCCGTCCCGAAGGAAAGAAGCACCGATCGGAACCGGAAAGGTGAAAGCCATGTGTAATCATCATTCTTTATCAAGAATCAAACAATCTACGAAAGGAGGAACTACTCATGGAAAACTACGTTTCATTCAACGTCAAGGAACGCTTCCCTGTCGGCAATAAGGGCGTTGCCCTTCTTCAGTATCCGACAGAGCCACCGCATTTTGAAATCTGCCTGTATGATCGGAATAATCCGCTCATGTTTTATGGCCAGATTCGTGAAACATCGGAACGCGGAGCGTTGAATATCTACCTGAAACGGTGTGACACACTCGTAGAGCAGTATGAGCAGAAGACCGAACAACAGTTTCCGCTTCCCTCCACCGCAATGGCAGTCCTCACCTCCACGGCTGATCTCGTCATTATTCGGCGTGGAATGACTGGATATTATCCGTCCGATTGGAACGTACCCGGTGATCGAAAGCGAAATGAGGAAACAGCGTCTTACCACAACGCACAACATGAACTCACCAAAGCGCAATGTGCAGCTATGGTTTGCGGGAGTATGTTTGGGTGGGATGTCCCCGGTGCGAATCCTGAGCTATATGACAGCAACGGAAAATTCAAAACCATGCCGGAGGACAAGAAAAAGATCGAATCTGCTGATGATCGCAGCTCTGCGCCCAATCCTGTTCCTGCTGCACCCCAAACCCGTCCCAAAGCGAAAAAGCACAGGTCAGGTTTTGAAAGATGAGGTGATTCGTTATGGCTTCAAAATTTGAACGGATCTCCGCACTCAGTTTGGAGACAACACAACATCTCACCGAAACACCGGAATCTTGGATGCGATTTCTGCGTTCTGCAGCATGGCTCTATAAGTATTCGTTCCCCGATCAAGTTCTGATCTCAGCCCAGCGACCGGACGCCACCGCCTGTGCATCGCTCGAACTTTGGAACACCGTGTTTAACCGTTGGGTAAACCGCGGCGCAAAAGGGATTGCGTTGATCGACGATAGCGGCGACAGGCCGCATCTTCGTCACGTTTTTGACGTGAGTGATACCAACAATCGGTATGACGAGCCATTTTCGCTTTGGCAGGCGAAGCCGGAATACACGCCGCGGATCATTGAAGAACTCGAAGACACCTTCGGTGACACACAGTCGACCGATCTTCAGGACGCGATCTTGGGCATCGCTTTAGAAGCAACCTCGGATAACGCGCAGGACTATTTCGATGCGATCATGGCACTATCCGATCATGGTGCGCTGGCGTCACTGTCCGAGGAAGATGCGAGAGGCGTATTTGATATGCAAGTTGCTACGGCAGTTGCGTACACGTCTCTTGTGCGTCTCGGCTATGATCCTTCGCGCTATTTCAGGGCAGAACATTTTGCGGAAGCGTCCTTCTTCAATACTGTCGATACGATCATGCAGTTCGGCAGCGCAGTATCCGACATTTCCGAGATGGTGCTGCGGCAGATTGAACGCACTGCAAAGGCGATGGATCGTGAAAATCGCACATTTGCAATCGAAACACAGATCGAACAGAATAAAGCTGAAGAAGCAGAAAGGAGAAACGACTATGGAAGTGACGTACAGCCAAGTGGGAGAATACCTGATTCCGAATCTGGTGATGGACGAACAGCCGGAGGGCGAGATCGGAGTGTTCGGACGGATGCGGAAAGAGTTTCTGAAAAAGCACCGGAAGGGAACGTACAACGGATTGCTCCTGAAGGGAACCCTGACACAGCACCTGATCGAGATCAACGAACAGGCGCAGGACATGATGGAATCCCTGACGAAGCAGATGGCGAAGACCGAGGGCGTGACGGAACAGCTCAAGCGGACGAACCAGATGGCGTGGGTACAGCAGATGAACAATATCCGCAACCGCGCATCGGAGATCGTGAGAACGGAACTGATCTACAGCTAACCTTCCCCACAGTAGAAGAACAAAAAGAAGCCATAGCAGAAGCGGAAGCCCAAAAAGCTTCCGCTTTTGTTATCTCCGATGCAGAGATTGACAACGAGCTTTGCCGCGGAACGGGCTTTGAACACGGCAAATACCGTGTTTACAAGTTCTATCAAGAGTTCCATACCGCTGACGAAGCGATTAAGTTCCTCAAAAAAGAATGGGGCATCGGCGGACACTCACATACCTATCTGAATGGAAGCGAGGGATTTGTTGACCATGATGCAAAGGGCATTTCGTTTGCGGATAATAAATTCGAGACCAAACGCCTTGTTTCGTGGAAAACAGTTGACGCCCATTTGCGTGTTCTTATCGCAAGCGATCGCTACCTGACCGACAAGGAAAAAGACGGGCTTCCCGCGTATGAGCAGGAAGAAGCAGAACGCGAGGCACGATGGGCAGAAGAACAGCGAAATCGAGAAGAACTGCAAGCCGCCGCTCGGCGTATGGATGAAGTACGGCAGACCGCGACATACAATCTGTCGCTTGGCGAGACTGTCTATCTTGGCGCACAGGCATACGAGATCGTCGCGTATGACGATCAATCGGTTACGCTATTCAATCCGAAGTACCCTCTGTTCTCGGAGGAGATGGATCGTGAAACCTTTGACCGCCGTATGCGTGAGAACCCGCAGAACGATCATCTGATCCGCAGCAACGAATCTGATGCGGATGTGAATCCCGAAGATCTGGAAGTCATTGACGAGGAATCCGAAACCGACTTTGCTTTCCGTCCTTATGCAGAAGGCGATACCGTCTATTTGGATGGAACAGCTTTCCAAATCACCAGCTTGTCTGACCGCGAAGTGGAGCTTCTTGATCCAACGCTCCTTTATCCGATCTTCCGTGTAGAAAGCCGTGAGCAGTTTGAGCGATTGCTGAAAGCGGATGAAAGAAACGCGCCGTTTTTCCGTGTCGAACCGGAATCCGAACCTGCCGATGAAGTGAAACTGCACAGCATCGTGATTGACCTCCGCCCGTCATGGGAGCGCGAACCTAAAAAGCCCATGCCGATACCTATCCTAAACGGCAACGGCGCACGTCATAACTTCCATATCGAAGACGATCATTTGGGCGAAGGCGGCGCGAAGACCAAGTTCCGCAGGAACATGAATGCGATCCATCTTCTGAAGATCATCGAGGAAGATCACCGTCTCGCAACACCGGAAGAACAGGAAACGCTGTCGCAGTACGTCGGCTGGGGTGGTCTTGCTCAAGCATTTGACGCAGAGAATGATCAATGGAAGGACGAATACGCCGAACTGAAAGCGGCGTTGACCGAGGACGAATACAATTCCGCCAGAGGTTCCGTGCTGAACGCACACTATACCTCTCCCACGGTCATCCGCGCGATCTATCAGGCAATCGCCAACATGGGTTTCAAAACAGGCAATGTGTTGGAGCCTGCCTGCGGCATCGGCAACTTCTTCGGAATGTTGCCGGAGAGCATGGAAGACAGCAAACTTTACGGAGTTGAACTCGACAGTTTGACCGGGCGAATCGCAAAGCAGCTCTATCAGAGAGCGAACATTCAAATCCAGGGCTTTGAAGAAACCAATCTCCCCGACAGTTTCTTCGATCTTGCGATCGGCAACGTACCGTTCGGGAACTATTCGCTTGCGGACAAACGCTACGACAAGCAGCATTTCTTAATCCACGACTACTTTTTCGCCAAGACACTCGACAAGGTTCGCCCCGGAGGTATTGTCGCATTCGTGACCTCATCCGGCACGATGGATAAACAGAACCCTGCTGTGCGAAAGTACATAGCGGAACGGGCTGAACTGCTCGGCGCTATCCGGCTTCCGAACAACGCATTCCTTGCCAACGCCGGAACAGGTGTCGTTGCGGATATTCTGTTCCTGCAGAAGCGCGATCGACCGATTGAAATCGACGAGGATTGGATACACCTCGGCATCACCGAGGGCGGGTACAAGATCAATCAATACTTTGTCGAGAATCCCGATATGGTATTGGGAGAACTGACTGAGGACAGCACCCAATACGGCAAGCAGGAAGTCACCGTCAAGCCGTATGAAAACGTACCGCTATCAGAACTGCTTTCAGATGCGATTGCCAATATCCACGGACAGATCACCGAGATCGAACGGGATGATTCCATGGAGGAATCCACGGACGCCATTATCCCCGCTGATCCGGAGGTGCGTAACTTCTCCTACACAATCGTAAACGGCGAGATCTATTTCCGTGAAGATTCGGTCATGAAGAAGTTCGATGGTTCCGTCACCGCACAGAACCGTATCAAAGGGCTGATCGAAATCCGTGAGAGTGTACGTCGGCTGATCGACTTGCAGATGAACTACGCGGATGACCGAATGCTCGAAGCCGAGCAGAAGCGGCTGAATGATTTGTATGATGGTTACACCGCCAAGTACGGTCTGATCAACAGCCGTGGAAACAGTAATGCTTTCAGCAATGACAGCTCGTATGCGCTCCTGTGTTCACTTGAAAACATCGACGAGGATGGCAAGCTCGAAAGCAAAGCCGCCATCTTCACCAAGAGAACGATTCGTCAGTATGTGGAAGTCACCCATGTAGACACAGCGACCGAAGCATTGGCTGTATCCCTTGCGGAAAAAGCAAAGGTCGATCTTCCATATATGGCTGAACTGACCGAGAAGTCGGAAACCGAGATCGAACAGGAGTTGTCCGGCGTAGTGTTCCGGGATATAAGCAGCGCCGATCCCGTGCGTATGAACATTGAGGACTTCACGCCTGCTTCGTATGCGCCTGTGACCGCTGACGAGTTCCTGTCCGGCAATGTGCGACAGAAGCTCAGAGTGTTCCAAACCATCCGTGATCGGTTGATTGCCGCAGGAAAAGCAGAGATTGCGGATCGCTTGAACCCGTCGATCGCTGCGCTTGAAAAGGTACAGCCGAAAGACCTAACCGCAAGCGAGATTGACATCCGTTTAGGCGCGACATGGCTGCCACCGGAGATCGTTCAGGAGTTCATGCAAGACCTGTTCCGTATGGACTGGTACGCAAAGCGCAGGATGCACGTTCAGTATATGCCGATCACCGGCGAATGGAACATCTCCAACAAGTCGTATGACGTAGCAAACGTGACGGCACACGTCACCTTCGGCACAGATCGCGTCAACGGGTACAAGATTCTTGAAGAAACTCTGAACCTCCGTGATGTGCGTGTGTTCGATACGAAAGAAAACGCCGAAGGCAAGGAAATCCGCGTCTTGAACAAGAAAGAAACGATCCTCGCGCAGCAAAAGCAGCAGGCGATCAAGGACGCTTTCCGGGATTGGGTATGGAAAGACGCTCGTCGTAGGGAAAAGCTGACTACTCTTTACAACGAACGGTTCAACAGCACTCGACCGCGAGAATACGACGGATCGCACCTGACCTTCCCCGGCATGAATCCCGAAATCTCCCTGCGCCCGCATCAAGTCAATGCGATCGCTCGAATCTTGTACGGAGGGAACACGTTGCTTGCCCACGTCGTTGGAGCAGGCAAGACCTTTGAAATGACCGCAGCCGCAATGGAGAGCAAGCGATTGGGCTTGTGTCAGAAACCGCTGTTCGTCGTTCCGAATCATCTGACGGAGCAATGGGCTTCAGAGTTCCTCCAGCTATATCCGAGCGCGAATATCCTTGTTGCTACGAAAAAGGACTTTGAAACACAGAACCGCAAAAAGTTCTGTTCCCGAATCGCTACCGGCGACTACGACGCGATCATCATTGGTCATTCGCAGTTCGAGCGTATCCCGATCTCTCTGGAACGTCAGCAGGCAACGATACAATCACAGATTGATGAAATCGTGGAGGGAATCGAGCAGGCAAAGAGCGAATATGCGGAGCGATTCACGATCAAGCAGTTGGAGAAAACGAAGAAAGGTCTGGAAGCAAAGCTCAAGAAGCTGAATGATCAGACACGCAAGGACGATGTAATCACGTTCGAGGAACTCGGCGTCGATCGCCTGTTTATCGACGAAGCGCATTTCTACAAAAATATGTTCCTCTACACGAAGATGAGAAATGTCGCGGGCTTGTCGCAGACCGAAGCGCAGAAAAGTGCCGACCTTTATATGAAGTGCCGGTATCTGGACGAGGTGACCGGCGGCAAAGGTATTGTCTTTGCGACCGGAACACCGATCAGCAATAGTATGACCGAGATGTATACCATGCAGCGTTACCTTCAGTACGACGCATTGAAAGAAAAAGGACTCTCGCACTTCGATGCTTGGGCTTCCACATTCGGGGAAACTATCACTACGATTGAGCTTGCGCCGGAAGGCACAGGATACCGCGCAAAGACGCGGTTTGCCAAGTTCTATAACCTGCCTGAACTTGTTTCCATGTTCCGTGAAGTTGCAGACGTGCAGACAGCGGATATGCTGAAACTCCCTGTTCCCGATGTGGAATATCACAACGAGGTTATCAAGCCGTCCGACTTTCAGCGGGAAATGGTCAAGTCCTTTGCCGATCGAGCCGAACGGGTGCGCAGCGGTTTAGTAGATGCAACGGAAGACAATATGCTGAAGATCACGAACGACGGCAGAAAACTTGCACTCGATCAGAGATTGCAGGACGATATGCTTCCCGATGATCCGACCAGCAAAGTCAATGCCTGCGTAGAGAACATCTACCGCATATGGCAGGAATCAGCAACGCAACGGTCTACCCAGCTTGTATTCTGCGATCTGTCCACGCCACACGACGACGGCAAGTTCAACGTCTACGACGATGTGAAGCAAAAGCTGATCGAACGCGGCGTACCGGAAAGCGAAATCGCATATATCCACGACGCGAATACGGAAACACGCAAAGCGGAACTGTTCGGAAATGTTCGCACCGGTAAGGTCAGAATCCTGCTCGGTTCAACCGCAAAGATGGGAGCCGGAACCAACGTGCAAAAGCTCCTGATTGCGGAACATCACCTTGATATACCGTGGCGCCCCTCGGATATCGAGCAACGTGAAGGAAGAATCCTCCGACAAGGCAACGATAATGCAAAGGTCGAGATCTTCCGGTATGTCACAGAAAACACATTCGACAGTTATATGTGGCAAACGATTGAGAATAAACAGAAGTTCATCGGACAGATTATGACCAGCAAATCGCCTGTCCGCTCCTGTGAGGACGTGGATGAAACTGCCCTGTCGTATGCCGAGGTCAAAGCTCTCGCAACGGGTAATCCGTACATAAAAGAAAAGATGGATTTGGAAGTGTCTGTATCACGACTGAAGCTCGTTAAGGCAAACTTCCTCTCACAGAAATATGCTTTGGAGGATCGTCTCTTAAAGACCTACCCCCGCGAAGTGAAACGGTGTGAGGAGCGAATCGCCGGTTATACCGAGGATATAGTGCGGTACGAACAACACAAGACCGAGGACTTTGCCGGTATGACCGTTTGCGGCGTTCACTACGGTGAAAAGAAAGAAGCGGGTATGGCGTTGTTGCAGGCGTGTAAGGCAAAAACGAAACCCGAACCGACGCATGCAGGCAGCTACATGGGTTTCGATCTCATGCTCTCGTATGAGCCGCTGGACAGGAGGTTCAAGATCACCATGCAGGGTACGCTCTCACATACCGTGGAACTCGGCGAAGACGTGTTCGGCAATATCCAGCGTATGGACAACGCGCTGAACTCCATGCCGAACAAGAAAACCAACACGGAGAATCAGCTTTCGGAGATCCGAAAGCAGATGGACAATGCGCGGGAGGAAATCGACAAGCCGTTTCCTCAGGACGAGGAACTGAAAGCGAAATCCGCCCGTCTTGCGGAACTCGATTCCATGCTGAACATGGACAAGCGCGAAAACGACGCTCTTGACGGTGAGATCGACGAAGAACAGCCGGAACAGGCAAAGCGAAGGGAGGAACCCGAACGATGAATCCCTCCAAATATGTCACACCGGAAGAACTGCGAAAGGCGCGTCAATGCGACCTCCTGACCTACCTCGAAGCAACACAGCCGCAGGAGCTTATTGAACTTCGGCACGGTGTGTACTGTCTTCGATCCCATGACAGTCTCAAAATCTCGAATGGGAAATGGTTCTGGTGGTCACGCGGAATCGGCGGCAAATCGGCTATCGACTATCTCATGGCAAGCGAAGGAATCCCGCTTGCAGAAGCAGTACGAAAGGTCAACGGGATCATGGGCAACGAGGTTTCTAAAATCACTCCTTCTCCGACGTTGCCCGCCCGTCCTTTCGTGCTACCGGCACATAATGCAAACAACAAACGTGTGCTGGATTATCTGCAAAAGCGTGGAATCGACAACGATGTCCTCGATATGTGCATCTTCAACGGAACGCTGTATGAAGACCATCGCCACAACTGCTGCTTTGTCGGATATGATGAAACGCACGTCCCCCGATACGCTATGCTCAGGAGTTCAATTCCCTCATGCTCCTTTCTTCAAGAGGTGGCCGGAAGTGACAAACGATATTCGTTTTCATTCCCTCCCACCGAATCCTCGAAACTGTATGTTACGGAGAGCGCGATCGACGCGCTCTCTTTGTATGTTCTGAGGAACCGTGCGCCGGACAATTATCTGTCCATCGGAGGCGCTGTCGTACCGCAACAAACCGATCGGCTTCCCGCTGCGCTCGATCATTTTCTCTCTATGTACCCACAGATCGAAACAGTCTGCCTGTGCCTCGACAACGACAAAACGGGGATACAGGCAGCACAGGCAATCCAAGCCCGATTGCCGGAACACATAAGAGGCGAGTTGCTCCCTCCGAAGGAAAGTAAGGATTACAATGAGCAGCTCATGCGAAAGAAGGGCTTATCTAATCAAGTGGTCACAAGAAAATCAAAAATAAAGGAGGATTATGAAAGATGAATCGACCTCTTGCGTATGTTTGCGTTGCAAACAACGAAAACAACAAAATTAAAGCACGATGTCGTGCTTTGTATGAACTGGGCTATTTGCCCGTTTGCCCCTCTCTCATGTTCAACCGCTTCCTGGAAGTAACCTGTGCGGAAGAACGAGAGGATTCCCGTATCATGTCTGAGGAAGTACTGCGTCGGTGCAGACTTCTCGTATCGTTCGGTGAGATCAACGACGAAATGGCACGCGAAATCATGCTTGCCCGTCGGCTCGGTATCATTACTACCTCGTTTAGTGGGTTGAGTAAGATTGCGAGAGCGATCTCCGAAGGAGGCGTTGAAGATCAATGAAAAACCACAGATATCGTGTGAAAGCACAGGAAGTAACAACGCACACTTTCACGATCAACGCTCCTGAAAAGGACGACGCAGAAGAAATCGCCTACAACGTGCTTCATGGAAAAGCAACAAACGAAGAGCTGGACGCTGTCCTCGACGAAACGGTCGAAATGAACGATCATTTTTCTTCTCGTGAGGTCAAAGGCACACGAAAAAGAACCTATGAACAGGAGGAATACGACGGATGAAGGAATACCACATCACGCTTCGAGAAGTCACGACAAAGGACATGATCATCGTTGCGCCGTCGAAGATGGAAGCGGCAAATACCGCTTTGCATTTTCATCTCGGTGTGTCAAACGAGGAGGAGAACGCTCGAATCAAGTCGCTCACGACACGTCATTCGGGAACCGTTCACGGTGCGGAAGCGAATCTCTCCGAGGGTTATATCCACTGCGTTACAGTGGATTAGCGAGCAATGAATTTGGTCACACCAAATTCGTGATGTAAGGGAGTTCCCTTAAACCCCGTAAATGCAAAACACATGAGAAAACGTCCTAATCGAATATGGTGTCATCTCAGCGACGAAGAACTGATCGAGTTCAATCGAAAAGTGGAATTATCCGGCATGACACGTCAGTCATATCTCCGAATGCTGATCAGTGGCTATACGCCAAAGGCGCTTCCGTCTGCCGATTATCTCGCCATGGCGAAGCAGTTACACTCGCTCTCAAACAATGTGAATCAAGTTGCCGCTCGTGCAAACGCCACGGGTTTTTACATGGCTAAAGAATACGAGCAGTACATGAACGATGTGTACGATACCATTGCGAGAATCGAAAAGGAACTACTTAAACCGGAACCGCACTAATGGCAACGACGAGTATTTGGGCGGTCAAGAGCCGCGTCGATCATGTGATCGACTACGCAACTAACGAACAGAAAACAGATCGAAGATGGAGTGAAGGCGACTTGCAAACCATGCGGGATGTCATGGATTACGCCATGAACGACGCAAAAACGGAGAAGCAGTTTTATATCACAGGACTGCAATGCAATCTGCGAGACGCCCGATCCGAAATGGCTTTGGTGAAAAGAAGGTTCGGCAAAGAGAATGGCATCCTCGCGTTCCATGGCTATCAGAGTTTCAAGCCCGGAGAAGTTACGCCGGATGTTGCCCATGAAATCGGAGTGAAACTTGCGGAAGAACTCTGGCCAGATCATCAGGTGATCGTAGCCACTCATTTGGACAAGACGCACATACACAATCATTTTGTATTGAACTCTGTTTCCATGAGAGGAATGAAGTTTCACTCGAATAAGGAAACATACCGACAAATGAGGGCAGCTTCCGATCGGCTGTGTAAAGAGTACGGCCTTTCGGTGATTGAGGACCAAAAGGCGTACTTCCCCAAGCATTATGCAGAGTGGGCAGCAGAGCAGAACGGTCAACCGACATGGCGAAGCAGTATCCGAGTGGATATTGATTCAGCGGTGAAAGAAGCCATGACCTTTCAGCAATTTGTCAGCGAAATGAAAAAGAAGGGCTATGTGCTGGAAAGGCGTGGTAGTTTTCTTCGTATCAAAGCGCCGGGTATGCAGCGCTTTGTCAGGCTGCGTTCGCTCGGCGAAGGGTACTTGGAAAGTGACATCAGACGGCGAATCCTACAAAAGCGGTATCCGTCGCTGCCGAAGAAAAAGCAAACCCCGCCTGCAAAGAAGGGTGTCATTCGGGGAGACTTCCGGCTGTCAAAAATCACATGGAAAGGACTTCGTGCTTTATACTATTTCTATATCCGTAAACTCCGGGAAGCACAACGACAGCCGCGAGAATCCATACCGGATGTTCTTCGCGTAGATCTCCGTAATCTGGATGCGATCTCCGAGCAGGCAAAGTTCCTCTCACGCTATCAGCTGGACACAGGCGAGCAAGTAGAAGCCCTCAAAGGAAATCTAAAAAAACAGTTATCCGAGTTGCAGGATAAACAGAAAGCCCTATCCAATGAAAAGCGCAGAAAAGGAATTACACCAGACCGAGCAGCCGAACTTCAAAAACAGACAGACCAGCTCAATGCCGCATTGCGGCAAACCCGCAAAGACATCAAACTTTGCGATGCAGTCCTTGATCGGTCACTACTGATCGAGGAAAAGAACCGAGTGCTACATGAGCAGAAGCAACAGAGCGCAGCCCGTGTTCAGCAGAAGACGAAATCGGATCGCAAATACTCCAGATAATATATTTTTACCGTCAGCGGACTTTCTTGCGTAACACGGTGTTATATAGTTTGAGGAGTCATCAAATCAGAAAGGAGTCCACTTTATATGAGTTGTAATCCAGAGAGAAAACGTCGATGCATCCTGCGCAAGGTTTCTGCTTGCGGGAAACGTCGCTATCCGATTTCAAAAGAGGAAGCGGAAGCTATTGTAGCACAGAACAACAAGATGACCGGTAAAGAATTTGTCGATTCCATCTATAAGAAACTCGGCATGGAACGACCGGAGAGAACCCCCGATTGAACAGCTCGAATATCAACCCACGAGAGGCATTCCGAACGGAGTGCCTTTTTTCATTGGGAAACAAGGAGGTGAACACATGAGCCAATCGGCAGAAGCGGCGGAACAGATCGTAAACGCCGCAACCAACATGACTGTGAAAGGTGTGGAATGTGTTTCCAATCTTGCGGGAAAAGGCGCGTTGAAACTTGCCACGTTTCTGATCGCCGTTATCAAGGAGGAAAAGAAAACAAAGGGCAAGGCGCGGATGCGCGTATTCAACGGCAAGCCCACGAAGGTCTTTGTCATCAAAGCAAAGGATATGAAAACCTTTGCCGAGGAAGCAAAGAAGTACGGTATCCTGTACGCCGCTGTCATCAACAAGAAGCAGAAGGACGGTCTTGTGGACGTCGTTGTCAACGCAGCCGACGCCGCCAAGGTCAACAGGATCGCTGAACGGTTTGCGCTCTCTACTGTGGATGTGGAGAAAATCCGGGAGGAGATTCAGAAGTCCCGCGAAGAACGCGAACAGAAGCGCGAGCAGGAGCAGAAAGACAAAGACCTTGAACCGAAAGAAACAGACAAGCAGGATGCGAAATCCGATTCGGAGGACAATCCGATTAAGGAGTTTAAGTATCCTGAACCGAAAGAACCTGAACAGCCAAACCCTACGAAGGAGGGGACGTCCCAGAGCCCCTCTCACTCCGCTGTTACATTCGGATTGCTAAACAGCGAAAGAAAGATCAAGTCTGATCGTCCCTCAGTGCGTGAACAGATCCGAAAGATGCGCGAAGAACGAAAACAGGCGGCAGCCGAAAGGCAGACGCCTACCCGCGACAAGGCACAGTCCAAGCGCGGAACCAAACCAAAAACAAAAACTAAATCTACGAAAGGACGGTAAACAAACCGAATGGAAAACAACCAAACCAACAACAAGCAGATGACGCCGGAAGAGCTGGCGGCATGGGCAGATCGAAAACAGGAACAGCGTGAGACCGTGAACGGTCTCTCTGACCGGATGCTCGAAGAAGTATTCTCCGATCCGCAGGAACTTAACGCACACCTGAAGCGTCAGGCAACCTTCGGTAAAATGGGCGTTACGAATGTCCTCTTGATCGGCGCACAGAACGTCGAAGCAACCGAAGTACATACCTTTGACGAATGGAAGGAACGCGGGCGCTCCGTCACCAAGGGCGAAAAGGCAATCGCCATTCTCGCACCGAAGGGCGAATACACAGGGGAAGACGGAATCACCCGCAACAACTTCGTTATCAAAAACGTGTTCGACGTCAAGCAGACCTACGGAAAGGAACTGCGGCGTAGGAAACCCGCGCCTGTGCGTGTCGTGGTGAAAGCACTCATGGCAAATTGCCCTATCCCGGTCGTAACCTCGGATAAGGTGAAGGATGCTCAGTTTGAATCCACTCCCTATCAAATCGCGGTGAACCGAGATCAAAGCCCCGAATCCAAGCTGAACGCGATCGCCAGAGAGTATGCAAAAACATACAATATGGGCGAGTTCGTCGCACAATGCGCGGCAAACATTGTTTGCTATCGCTACGGAGTAAACCCCACGCCGATTGAGCAGATTCCTGAAAAGGCAGCCCTCGCTGATCCTGCGAAACAGAAATCGCTTTTGGGGTTTATGAAAACCGCCGCAACGGAACTGTCAGAGCATATCGACCGTCAGCTTCAGGCGGAGCGCCAACGAAAGCAAGAGGAGCGTTGAGTATGCCTGAAAAGCGAATCATCGAGGTGGACGAGTACCAACACGGACTGATCGTGAACGCTCTGAATGACAAGCGAAACGAGCTTGCCGAGCAGGGCAAGGATACGGACTTCGTGGACGACACCTTGATCGACGTTATGGACGCTCCACCGAAGCGGAAGAAGCATCGGCGAGATTATGAGCGATGAGTAAGCCACATGAGGACCGTACTGCATCGTTCATTCTGATCGGAATCGGAATCATACCTGTGGTATGGGCGGCGTTGATCGTCGCCCCTTTTCTATCGCAAGGGCTAAAAGGCATCATTGAGGGGTTCACTATCGGGATGCGTGAACCTCTATCAATTCAATGGTGTCCCGAAAGCCCGAAAGCAATCTTGTTGTTTTTGCTGATGTACGGGATGGGCATCGGCATCTATTTTGCAACAAGACAGAACTACCGCCACGGAGAGGAACACGGTTCCGCGAAATGGGGATCAGCAAAAGAGGTCAATCATAAATACGCAGACAAGCACACCGATCAAAACATAATTCTCACGAACAATGTAAAGATCGGACTTGACGGTCGAAAGCATCGCCGCAATTTGAACGTCATGGTAGTCGGCGGCAGCGGCGCTGGCAAGACACGATTCTATGCAAAGCCGAACATCATGCAATGTAATACGTCTTTCGTCGCATTAGACCCGAAGGGCGAGTTGCTCCGCGATACCGGCAAGCTGCTCGAATCCAAAGGGTACGAGATCCGTGTCCTCGATTTGATTAATCCAGGACTCAGCCATTGCTACAATCCCTTTGCGTATCTGCGAGATGAAAAGGACGTGCTAAAGCTCGTGACCAATCTGATCCGAAACACGACGCCCAAGAACGCATCAAACAACGATCCGTTCTGGGAGAAATCGGAGACGGCGCTGTTGGAAGCATTGATTCTTTATCTTCTTTATAACGCTGCACCGGAAGAACAGAACTTCCCTATGGTCATGGAACTGCTCAGCGCAGCGGAAGTACATGAAGAAGACGAGGAGTTCAAGAGCATACTGGACGACCTGTTCCAACGTCTCGAAGACGACGAACCGGACAACCTTGCGGTAAAGCAGTACAACATCTTCAAACTTGCAGCAGGCAAGACGGCGAAATCCATTCTGATCTCGCTTGCGGTTCGGTTGGAAAAGTTCAATCTGCCGCAGATCGCGTCAATCACGACACAGGATGAACTTGACCTTGCCTCGCTCGGAGAAAAGAAAGTGGCGCTGTTCGCGGTCATCCCCGACAATGACAGTTCTCTAAACTATATCGTCGGCATGATGTACACGCAGTTGTTCCAAGAGCTGTACTATTCCGCAGACCGAGTTCACAACGGCAGATTGCCGGTTCATGTGCATTGCGTCATGGACGAGTTTGCCAACGTCGCGCTGCCGGATGAGTTCGATAAGATACTTGCGACCATGCGAAGCCGTGAGATCTCGGTCAGCATCATCATTCAGAATATCGCCCAGCTCAAAGCACTGTTCGATAAACAATGGGAAAGCATCCTCGGTAACTGCGACGAGTTTTTGTATCTCGGAGGAAATGAGGACAGCACCCATGAGCTTGTATCGAAAAAGCTCGGCAAGGAAACGATCAGCGCAGACAGCTACACCGAATCCAAGGGACGCAACGGGAGCTATAGTAAGAATACTTCGCTGACCGGGCGTTCCTTGATGCTGCCTGAAGAAGTGCGAATGCTTGACAACCGCTTCGCGCTTCTTTTTGTTCGTGGCGAAAGCGCTGTCATGGACGAGAAGTACGACCTCATGAAGCATCCAAACATTTCGTTCACAACCGATGGAGGTGCCGAACCGTATGAACACGGTCTTGCGCCGTTTGCCCTCGATCCCGATTCCATCATTCTTGACGATGAATCGTATGTTGTCCTCTCATCCGATGAGATCCTCGAACTGTTCGAGGAAGCGGAACGAGAGAAGCAGAACCAAGAACAACAAAATCTACAAAACTAATAGGAGGAACCAAACAAACATGAACCTTACCAAAAGAACCAAGAAGCTACTCGCTATCTTCAGCGTCCTCGTGCTTATGCTGTGCTTCATCACTCCCGCATTTGCCGATCAGAACGATCCTATCGCTGTCGTCAATAACCTGTCCGAGTTCGTTTTCGGACTGATTCGCGCGATCGGTATCATCCTTCTCGCATTCGGTATCGTGCAGGTCGGTCTGGCACTCAAGAGCCACGATGCTTCGCAGAGAGCCAACGGTTTTCTGACCCTTGCCGGTGGCGTCATCATTACGTTTGCGCGTGAGATTCTGAATCTCATCATGGGCTAAGACGTATGCAGATGAACATCACCGAACCCATGCACATCCATTCTTTGAATGGTGCGCTGCGGGAAGCAACCATCGTGGAGATGGTCGGCGAGAACGCCTATATCGCAGAGTACAACGGTAAACGCTGTACGGCGATCTATAATCCGTTTGTCAACGCTTTCTACGTTGATGACAAGTACGGTGTTCTCCCCGACAAGCCCAAGAAGCGACGCTACGATCTGGAACGCTGACCGTATTCCCCCGCTTGGAGAAAGCCCTCTGTTATCAGGGGGCTTTTTCCATATCTGTAAAAGGAGGTGAACCAATCAGTGAATAGCGGGAACTGGATTATCGACAATCTCATGTACGCACTTAAAGTGTGGAATGAGAAACTTGCCGAAATATGGCAACTGATTATACAATCGCCCCAATCTTTCAAAGGCGGTACGATCTGGAATGTGATCGTGTCGATCAATGGCGCACTGAAAGCAGTAGGAACGGCGCTGCTTGTGCTGTTCTTTCTTGTCGGCGTAGTCAAAACTGCCGGAAGTTTCTCGGAGGTCAAGCGACCGGAACACGCGCTCAAACTGTTCGTGCGCTTTGCGATCGCCAAAGGCGTTATCACATACGGGCTTGACCTTATGACAGCGATCTTCCGTATCGTGCAGGGTGTTATCAGCACCGCCATGCACACCGCGAACATCGGAACCGTGACAGCAATTACACTTCCGACAGAAATAACAAACGCCGTAAAAAGTCTCTCGTTTTTAGAGTCCATACCGGTGTGGGCGGTATCGTTAATCGGATGCCTTATCGTAATCATCCTCTCGTTCATTATGATTATGAGCGTGTACGGACGATTTTTCAAACTCTACCTTTATACGGCAATCGCACCGATTCCGTTGTCCACGTTTGCCGGTGAACCGTCAAGTCATATCGGAAAGAGCTTCCTGAAGTCGTATGCCGCCGTCTGTTTAGAAGGCGCGATCATCGTCCTCGGATGCATTATCTTTTCTATCTTTACGGCCTCGCCGCCTGCGGTAGATACCTCTGCAAGCGCGTCAACGATGGTGTGGACGTATTTGGGTGAACTGATCTTTAACTTGCTCGTGCTGACCGGAACGATCAAAATGGCGGATCGAGTCGTGCGCGAAATGTTTGGGCTGTAAGGAGGTGAAGCTATGGAAGTTAAGATCAACCGTGAAATACAGGAATACCAAGAAAACATCTTCTTCGGGCTGAACCTGCGTCAGCTCATTTTTTCTATCCTCGCCATCGGCGCAGCCGTTGCGATCTACTTCGGTTTGCGGAACGTACTTGGTACGGAAACCGTATCATGGCTGTGCGTGATCGGTGCGCTGCCGTTTGGCGCGATGGGCTTCATCAAGTACAACGGCATGAGCGCAGAGCAGTTCGCGGCGGCGTTCATTAAGTCAGAGTTCATGATCCCGAAACGAATCGGGTTCAAAGCAATGAACTATTACTACGACGCTGTGGAAGATGTTATCAACAACCAACACGCGCCCGCCGTGAAAAAAGACGCGGGCAAGAAAACGAGCAAAAAGAAAGGCAAAAAGCGCAAAAAGAAAGGAGGAACCTCTTATGCTCAGAAGTCTCAATCGCATCCTAAAGCAAGATAAGGAACCGTTCTCTATTCCACGGTCTGTGCAGGATGTGATCCCCATCAAGCGTATCTGGACGGACGGCATCTGGCAAGTCGGGAACAAGTACAGCAAATGCTGGAAGTTTACCGACATCAACTATGCTACCGCCTCCAGAGCCGACAAAAAGGCGATGTTCCTCGGTTACGAGGATCTGCTGAACACGTTTGACAGCAACGCCACGACCAAGCTCACAATCTGTAATAAGCGCATGAACAAACAGGAGTTCGAGGAATCCATACTCCTGCCTATGCGTGGCGACCGTTTTGATGTGTACCGGAAAGAATACAACGATACTTTGCTCAGCAAAGTCACCAACGTATCTAACTCCATTGTGCAGGAACGGTACATCACTGTATCCATCGTTGCACGGGACATTGAAGAAGCGCGAAGCTACTTTATCAAGACCAATGCCGAACTGACAGCATACTTTGCGAAGCTCTCCTCTGTTTGCACGGAGTTGAACAGCGTGGAGCGACTGCGTATCTTCCATGATTTCTTCCGTCAAGGGGAAGAATCGGAGTTCGCGGTCAATCTGAAAAGTCTCATGCAGTCCGGCAGATCGTTCCGTGATTATATCTGCCCCGATTCGTTTGAGTTCAATTCGGACTATTTCAAGATGGGCGATCAATATGGGCGTGTGTTCTTTTTGAAGGACTACGCCTCGTTCATCAAGGACAGCTTCGTTATGGACTTATGTTCCCTCTCCCGCAATCTGTTCTTTTCCGTGGACATTATTCCCGTCCCTACGGATGAAGCTGTACGCGAGATCGAAAACAAACTCCTCGGTGTGGAAACAAACATCACGAACTGGCAGCGTCGGCAGAACGCCAACAACAATTTCTCAGCGGTGATTCCCTACGACCTTGAGCAGCAGCGAAAAGAGACGAAGGAATACCTTGAAGACCTTACGAGCCGAGATCAGCGCATGATGTTCGCGCTCGTCACGATGGTACTTTCCGCTGATGATAAAGAACAGTTGGAGCGCGATTCCAAGATGCTGAAATCCATTGCCGGCAAGCACCTGTGTCAGTTGTCGGTCTTGAAATATCAGCAAATGGACGGTCTGAATACGGCTTTGCCGTATGGCTTGCGGCGCATCAACGCCATGCGTACCCTGACCACCGAAAGCACGGCGATCCTCATGCCCTTTCGTGCGCATGAGATCATGGAGCCGGGCGGAACATATTGCGGCATGAACGCGATCAGCAACAACCTGATTATTGCCAACCGGAAGAATCTGTTGAATGGCAACGGATTCATCCTCGGCGTGTCCGGTTCCGGCAAGTCGTTCTTCAGCAAGCGAGAGATCGTCTCGATCTTCCTCGGTACGAACGATGAAATCATCATCGCCGATCCGCAGAATGAATACACACCGCTTGTTCATGCTCTCGGCGGCGTGGCGATCAATCTCTCGCCAACCTCTCCCAACCATATCAATGCAATGGATTTGGCATTGGGTTACGGTGAAGATGAGAACCCGCTCATTGCAAAGAGCGAGTTTGTCCTGTCCTTCATTGAGCAGATCATGGGCGGTACGGGCAAGCTCGAAGCCGTGGACAAGTCTTTGATCGACCGCTGCTTAACGAACATCTACGCGGATTATCTCGATAGCGGGTATTCGATTGAGCCGCCGACACTCGTGGATCTGCACAAGGAACTCAAAAAGCAGAAAGAGAAGCAGGCAAAAGAACTTGCGCTCGCGCTCGAAATGGTGTCCGAGGGAAACCTCAATATGTTCGCACATCAGACAAACGTAGACATCAATAACCGTCTGATCTCCTTCGGTATCCGCGATCTCGGCAAACAGCTTCGGACGCCGGGTATGCTCGTCATGACCGACGCAATCCGAAATCGTGTAGCAAGGAACAGAGAACGCGGCATCCGCACCCATGTCATCATGGACGAGATGCACATCTTCTTTGCAAATGAACTGTCCTCACAGTTCTTTGCAGAATCGTGGAAGCAGTTTCGGAAAGACGGCGCTTTGGCGACGGGCATTACGCAGAACGTGGAAGATTGTTTACGCTCGGTGACGGCACGGACGATGCTGGCCAACTCCGAGTACCTTGTGCTGCTGAACCAAGCGCCGACCGATCAGATCGAGCTTGCAAAACTTCTCAACATCTCGGACAACCAAATGAGCCATGTGGATTCTGTCGGTTTCGGCAGAGGGTTGATTAAGTGCGGAAGCAACATCGTACCGTTCGTCGATAACTTCCCCAAGGACACAAAGCTGTATCGCCTCATGTCCACCAAACCGGGTGAAGTGGCAAGATCGGCATCCTAACTTTGATGGGCAGTCGTGAGCAACGGCTGCCCGTCCTTTTGGAAAGGAGGATCATTGAATGACAGAAGCGAAAATGAAATCGGACAGCAAAGCTACTACGAAAAAGAAACCGAGTAACGCGCCGAAGCAGATCGCGGACAGAACAGCCGAGAAAACCAAAGAAGGCGTCAAGAAAGCCGCAACCAAAACAAGGGAATCTGTTGCGCAGGCGGCATCTCCAAATACTGACGCGGACGAATCTCCCCAGCGGTACGCTGAAAACAGAATCGAGGAATCGACCGAATACGCTGCTGATCGTCTGAAATCCAAGATCAAAAAGCCGGAACTGAATCACAAGCGCCACGATTCCCCGGAAGAAGACCACACATCTTCGACGCATAACGAGGGCGAAAAAGATAGACTTTCGGCAAATAATGCCGATTATTGCCAAAAGTCCAATGCGCCAAAGGCACGAACAGAAGCACAAACAGACACGAAGCCGCAAGAGGGCGACAATTTGAAAGGACGATCCACTCCATCGGAACATCCTTCCTCAAAAGAACCCATAGAACGCCCTGAACCGCAACAACCCGATTCGTTACGCGATCTGCGACAACCAAAAGGAGCAGAACAGAACCCGCAGGCAGCGCAGTATCAGCGAAAGGTGTCTGCGGAAAAGATCGTCAAAGAAAAGAAGGACGCTCAACAGGAGCCCTCGCGCGGTCTTGATAAGGATACAAAGATGCAACTTCGGGAGCAGGAACCGTTGCGTAACGGCACCGAGAAACCGCTAAAAGGCGATGCGTCCGAGTCTCCGAAGAATCCAAAGATCAAGGAATACCAAGTTCAGAAAGCGCAGGATCAACTGCGAGATCCAAAAGCGCCTCGCACACGCGCAGATCAATCGACCGTAAACGTCCGTGAAGCAGACATGAAAGATGATCGACAGATTCGATCTGGAGCAAATGAGCCGGTCAATCCGCAAATGAAGGACTATCAGGTGCGAAAACTGAGAGAGAAGCCGGAGATCCGGTCGATCAAAGAACCGGCATCTGATGTAAAAGAACTCTCCAGAAAAGAACCAACAGATCGCATCCGCGATGTATCGTCCCGTACAGAGATCAAAGAAGCTCCAACCGAAACGGTCACGGTGCAATCACAACAGCGGCAGCTCGCTATGGACAAGTATCGGGACGCTGTTAAGGAACGACGCGAAAGCGAAAATGCACGGGAGTTCCGTGCGGAAGAACCGACACCATCCGACGCCACACCGCATGGGACACAGCAGGCACATTATTCCGAAGCAAAAACGCCTCGTACCGCAGAACGTCCGAACGCCGGATCGGAATCCATGCACTTCCATGCCGATGCTCACACGCCGAGGGGACTGCGATCGGGACGGTCGATCAAGGAAGCGGAAAAAGGTGTCGCTAATGCCGAAAAATCGGCAAAAGGCGCGGTTAAAACCGCCGACAAGTCGATCAAAACCGCGGAAAAAACGGTCAAAACCTCGCAGCAGACCATCAAAACGAGCGTCAAGACCACCGAGAAAACAGCCGAAGCCACCGCCAAAACCGCGAAGGCAACTGCGAAAACAGCTCAAAAAACAGCCCAAGCGACCGCCAAAGCCACTCAGAAAGCAGCCAAAGCAGCTCAGGCAGGGGCAAAAGCGACAGCGAAAGCCACTAAAACCGCTGCTCAGGTCATTTCCAACGTCGTGAAATGGATTGTCGCGGCAATCAAAGAATTGATCGCAGCGATCATTGCTGGTGGCTGGGTATCGGTCATTATCATAGCCGTTGTAGCGATCGTATCATTTATCCTATGCCTCTGCTTTGGCGTCTTCTCCTCCAACGAGGCGTCTTCCGAAACCGGACGACCTATGACCGCCGCCATTCAGGAGATCAATGGCGAATTTACGGATTCGATCAATGCCAAGATCAGCCGATATAAACGGAAATACAAGCCCGATCATGTGGAACTTGTTTATGAAGGTGATACTGGTAGCGACGGCGGCAGCGTGATGAATTGGGCAGATGTCCTCGGAATCTATGCAGTCAGCACGACCACCGATCCAGAGAACCCGACCGATGTTCTGATTGTAACCGATGACAAGATCAACACCCTGCGCGAGATCTTCAACCGCATGAACAGCGTTTCCTATGAGGTCGAGATCGAAACAGAGGAGGTTCCTGCCGTAGACGAGCATGGGAACCCCATCTATGACGATGACGGTGAACAGGTCATGGATGAGGAAAAGACATTGACGATCACAATCACCGTCTCCAGCATGGGCTACCGAGAAGCCGCACAGGTCTACGGATTCGATGAGAATCAGAACGAAATGCTACGAGAAATGATGCGGCCGGAATACTATCCGCTATTCGCAGAATTGACCGGCGACATCATAGGGGACGGCGGTGAGTACGGGTTTGGCTTAGACATAAACCCCGACCTGCCGCCGAGTGAGCTTGGCTATCAGATAGTGCAGGCTGCAAAGCGTTACATTGGTCGAAGCTATGCGAGTATGGATTGCTCGAAGCTGGCACGAACAGCTTACGCCGATGTAGGATTGACCTCTATGAACGGGCTATCCTCGGTACGAATGGCTCAAAAGTGCAAGGAAATGGGCTGTCTATTCACCGATCCGTCGCAACTCCAAGCAGGCGATTTAATCTTCTTTGCGCGGTTCGATCCGAGCAGAGGAAAAGACTATTGCGGCGACGTCAACCGTTGCGGAACCGGAAAATGCCGCCGATGGTTGCACATTCATCATGTTGCTATCTACATCAATGAAACATACTTGATCGACAGCACCGGAGGCGACAACAGCGTTCAGATCCGAAAGCATTGGGGCATGGACACCGCAAAATGGAAATGGGTTTGCTTTGGCAGACCGACCACTTAACAGAAAGGAACTCACAATATGACAAAAGCACAAAAACTGATTCTGATCGTCCTGTCTGTAATCACCGTGTTACTCGGAATAGGGCTGATCGTTATTTACCGATGTCTTGGAAAGGAGCCGTCGATTGAAACGACTACGCCAACAGCCGTTCCAACATCAGCCCCGATCCAAACCATTGTGATCGACCCCCCGCCAACAGCAACGCCTCAACCAACTATGCTGCCTGTCGTAGAGATTACAATCCCGGCACCGGGTGAAACACCGGAAACTACGGCATTGCCCATCATTGATGAGCCGGTACTATCAGCAACGCCAACGCCCTATGACGCATATGTTTATATGCCGACCGCCGCGCCCGTTGCAACTACGGTTCCATCCGTTCCGTCAGGTATGGCGTTCACGCTCTCTATTCTCGGAAAGACCATCAATGTCGCCAAGAACGTGGACGAAGCCACGCTGGAGAAAACTCCGGGATGGCTTCCAACCTCGGCAAAGCCGGGGCAGGAAGGCGTCTGTGTAGTATATGGGCACCGAAACAGGAATCACTTGCTGATCCTGAAAGAGATCGAAGTTGGGGACGAAATCGAAGTCGTTACATCGAATGGAAAAGTCTATACCTATGTTGTGGAAAAGACAGAGATCCTTGACACTGACACGGCGATGCGGATTCCGACAATCGAAGGAAAGCACATGATCCTGATGACCTGCTACCCTTTTTACTATACAGGTCATGCTCCGCAGAAGTTTGTTGTAACATGTGTCCTAAAATCGAGCAACTAAAAAACGCCCTCAAGCTGTTTTGCTTGGGGGCGACTTTTTTTGATAAAATTATTTTACACTTGTCCTGAGTCAAATCGTTTTTTGCTATCTGCAACAGCTCTGAGTATTTTGAAATGCAAATGAACATAGTGAGTAAAAGCATCCGCTGCCTCAACAAGCACAGGATTACGTTTTTCTGGCAGGTCAAGACCGACCTGAAACTCGATATGATAGTCTTCGCACCTAACCACCGTTTGATAGAATGCTTTTTCAGACAAATGAATATACCCACTTGCTTGATTATAAACATTGACAAAGCGGCTATCCAATTTGGATAATTCACTTTTAAGAAATGTATCTGTTAGCTTCTTTCCATCTTCACTAACTTGCTTGTTGATACGATTTCCGTTGATAATACAATCAATCACGGCATTCTTATCATTTGCAATGAACACGGCATAAGATCGCATGCAGTTATCCATCTGGAGCCTTAAAAGAGCACCAGCGCAAGTCAAGTTTCGCGCTTGGAGCATGTTTATAAAACCATCAATCAGTTTCAAACAGCGATCAACTGATGCGCAGAAATAAAAGTCCTCCTTTAGCAGGGATTGACCAATAATTCCCGCTGCAATCGCAGCTCCTTCCTTCCTTAATTCAAGAAAAGTATTAATTCTTGTTTGAATCTTATCAAAATACTCTACGTTATCCATTATTCCTCAATTTTACGCATAATGGTAGGAGCTCTTCAAGCTTGGCGACGATGCGCTTTTGCTCGGCCAGGGGCGGAAGGGGCAAAATCATTTTGGAAAGAGTTTTTCCATTACAGTTTGGTTGAGCTGTTGCGATAGTTCCACTATGGAGCTGATCCCAATATAATTGGCTTTCCATAAAGAACTTCATATATTCTGGAGAAAGTAAAGAACTATACCTTGTCCTAATTAGGTAGCCTGCATAAATTGATTCTTCCGGAACCTCTTTCACAAGATATGATTTGCCTACTGTTCCACCCGTTCTAGCAAAGAGGATATCGTTGGTACGTAATAGATATGATGATATATCTTGCTCAGGTATGTCACAGAAAGGCACTGTTTCCCACAAAACCTTGCCTTCTTGTATATCGCTGATACGCACCATTTTGATGCGGCCTGATTCTTGCGCAGGCGCGTTATAGCCATACTGGATAGATTCGGACAAATCTCCCCAACGCACCCACATCCAACTCTCCGGAATATCAAACGGCTTTTCGTCCTCGGTGATCTCGGGAAGGGGCTTATCCTTTTTCAATTTGCCGGAGCGAATCAGGGATTGCTTTTCGGTTTGAATCTTTTGATAGAGTTCTTCGCCGGTGCCTTCTTCAGGGCGTTGCTCGACAAGCTTACCCTGGATGGCAAGCTGCAAGAGCGATTTTTGCATATCCGCCGGAAAACGCTTGTTGAAATCCTCCAGCCGTGTCCATGCCTGTTCATACCGATCGATCAGCGGCACCAATTCCTCGAGTTTGGCAACGATGCGCTTCTGCTCGGCCAGCGGCGGGAGCGGGAACAGAAGTGCCTTTACCGTATTTGCGCTTAATTCTGTTTGATTGGTTGACCCTGATCCAAGCTTTTCCATATACGGCTGATAATATTTTAGAGCCCAGAAAATGAAATCCGTATAAACTGATTTGCAAGGTCGAATAACCGTAACATGTGAATCGGGGACAACAGGAAGCCTTTGTGGGTTATCGGCATCTCTATAGATACCAACCCTGCCCAAAGTCCCGTTTCCCGTAGAATTGATTATAATATCGAAGTCTCGCATAAACTCTGTTTCTGGATATTTGGATATTATTTTTTCATCGAGAAACAAAGCAAGACTCATGTCAATATAACCTGCTTTTGTATTACATTTCTGAGCAAATACGAGCGTCCCGCTTTTTGAAGTATAAACAGGAGATTTGCCACGCTTGATTTCCTTTGCCACAAGATTATCAAGCCTCACCCACATCCAGCTCTCCGGAATATCAAAGGGCTTTTCGTCGTCGGTGATTTCCGGCAGGGGCTTTTCCTTTTTGATCTTTCCGGTTTGGATCAGCGTCTGCTTCTCCGCCTGAATCTGCCGGTACAGTTCCTCTGCCGTGCCCTCCTCGGGGCGCTGCTCCAACAGCTTGCCTTGGATAGCAAGCTGCAGAATGCTGTTTTTCAATTCCTGGGGGGTCATTGTTCCGCCACCCCGAGCTTTTCTTTGATCTCGGCAAGCACGCGATCGATCTCCGCATTCAGGGAGGCGCGCTCCGTTTCATACCGTTGCATCAGCGAGATCGGATCGAGGATCTCCTCCTCCTCGTGCGGATAGCCGCATTGATCGAAATTATAGCCGAGGTCTTCGGAAAGCTGTTTTGCCGTGAACTTCTTCGCCTTGTCGAACCCGTCCACGGTCAGCTCCTGCCGATCGTTCCACCACTCGACAGCCGGGGCGAAGTGTTCGAGCTTCATCGGCTTGGTCTTGGAAAAATGCTTATAGCCCTCCGGCATATCGAGCCGATAGAACCACGTTTCCTTGGTGGGACCGGTGTGATCGAAGAACAGGATGTTCGTCGTGATGGAGGTATAGGGCGAAAAGACGCTGCCGGGCATACGGACGATCGTATGCAGATTGAACTCGGCAAGCAGCTTCTTTTTCAGATTGATCTTGGCATTGTCTGTACCGAACAGAAAACCGTCTGGAAGAATAACGGCTACACGGCCATTTTCTTTCAACCGATACATTATTACTGCCATGAAGAGATCCGCAGTTTCCGAACTGGCAAGAGCGGATGGGAAATGCCCTTTGACATCCGCTTTTTCACTACCACCGTATGGTGGGTTCATGAGAATGACATCGAATTGATCTTCTTCGGTATAATCCAACACATCTTTTAGGAGTGAATTATCATGATAGACTCTCGGGGTATCAATGTTATGAAGAAGCATATTGGTGATACAGAGTATGTATGGGAATGGCTTTTTTTCTATTCCATAAATGGAAGAATCATATTCTGCCTGATCCGATGTCCCATGAATCTCATTCGCCAATTGTTTTAGCCAGCTAGTAATAAACCCGCCTGTACCACAGGCAAAGTCCGCCATCTTTTCACCGATCTTCGGCTGAATCATCTGTGCCATGAAATCAGTCACGGCACGAGGAGTATAGAACTCACCGGAAGATCCTGCGCTTTGCAATTCTTTCAAGATGGATTCATATATCTCTCCGAACGCATGACTCTCTTCATAATCACCGAGGTCAATATCGTCGATGATATTGATTACTTGGCGTAGCAACACACCGTCCTTCATATACTGGTTTGCATCTTCAAAAGCGGTCTGAACAATTGCTTTTTTAATCGGCGTTTCTGCATTTACCTTTACGCCTTCGATCAAGACATTTCCGCTACTATCCCGAATATCCTGACCCTTCAGGATTGGAAAGAGCGTGTTGTTGACAAAGCTTAACAGCTTATCGCCAGTCATGGCTTTTCCTGAACGGTCATCATGCGCCCAATTCTGCCATCGGCATTGTTCAGGAATAATGGATTGGTAATCCTCATCGTTTACCATCCAATCCTGTTCCTTTTCATCGTATACCTTTAGGAAAAGCATCCATGCGATCTGCTCAATACGCTGAGCATCACCATTGATGCCGGCATCGTTTCGCATAATGTCCCGAATTCTCTTTACAAACCCCTGTAAATTAGCCATGTTACGCTACCTCGTACAATTCTTTTTCCAATTCCTTTACAGCCTGCAAATACGCATCACGTCCACCAAAGGCACCAACGATCTTTGCAGGAGAACCAAGTCGTTTGACCGGATCAAGGCGGAGGATATTCATATCCTCAATCTCATAAATGCCAGCATTCATGTAGAGATCAAGAAGCATTTCCAGCACTTCCCTTGCAACGCCACTATATCTACTAAGAAAGTCACGTTTCTTAACGTTGTTTGCACGTTCACGCCGCGTCAATGGCTTCTTGTCGAAAGCTACATGGCAGATGAAATCAAAGTCATCCACATCAGCCATTCCCTGGTCCTCTTTCAAAGCATCAAGGTCAATGCCACGGGAACGGAATAGCTCTTGTATCTTAACCTTCTTTTTCTCAGCAGACCACTGGTGAATAAAGGTATCCAGAGAAGCATACGTTCCCAATATGTTGGATTTCGTATAGTCAATAATACTCTCCTGACGTAGCAGCTTTCCATTCGGGTCATAGATCGAAACCGTCTTATTGACCACAGAAACACGACATCCGTCTCGATCCACATATGGAATTGTCTTTCCTCCCGGAGGATCTGGAGGATCAATAGGAGGAGTTGGTGGCTGCGGCGTAGGGTGATCTGGATCGAAATCCGGATCAATCACGATCGGACCATCCCAATCAGGATCAGCAAATAGCCGTGCGACACTACGGAAATCCATGACTGTAAAATGAGTCTTTCCCTCTTTGGGACGCAGGCGCGTTCCTCGACCTAGGATTTGCTTGAACTCAGTCATAGAATTAATCCACTGATCAATGACAATGACTTTCGTCATTTTACAATCAGCACCAGTTGAAAGGAGCTTTGATGTTGTTGCAATCACAGGATACTTTTCTCTAATGGAGATAAAGTAATCAAGCTTGCTCTTTCCGTACGCATCTCCACCTGTAATTCTTACAACATAATCTGGATGCTCACGAACCATGTCAGTATTTAGATTGCTTAATGCGATACGCATTCTTTCCGCATGTTCTTCTGTCGCACAGAATACAATGGTCTTTGCCATGCGGTCTGTGCTTTTCAGAAAATCGGTGATTTGCTTTGCAACTTCATTGATGCGATCTTCAATAATGATATTATAGTCGTAATCCCGGTTGTTATATACACGATCTGGTATAGGATTACCATTAATGTCCAATTGACCCGCATACGGTCTCCAACCATCGCCTATATTTGTTGTCACACCGACTACACGGAAAGGAGCAAGGAAACCGTCCTCAATTCCTTCCTTCAAACTGTATGTATAGATCGGATCACCAAAATAGTAGATATTGGAGATGTACTTAGTTTCTTTCGGAGTGGCGGTCATGCCGATTTGAGTTGCGCTTGAAAAATATTCCAGTATCTTACGCCAGCTGCTATCCTTCTTTGCTGATCCTCTGTGACACTCATCAACAATGACGAGATCAAAGAAATCAGGGCGGAACAAAGAAGCAAGACGAGTTACTGTTTCGTTCTCATCCTCCTCATCCTCTCGATCGGCAAGTTGCTGATACAGAGAAAAGTACACCTCATAGGAAGTTATCATCGCTGGATCATCTTTTGCAAAATTAATCTTATGGATTGTCCGTTCAAGCGGAGCAAAATCCTGTTGGATGGATTGATCCACAAGGAAGTTTCGATCGGCAAGGTATAAGATTTTCCGCTTCATTCCAGCTTTCAACAAGCGATACACAATTTGAAATGCTGTATAAGTCTTGCCTGTGCCAGTAGCCATAACAAGAAGCAACCTATCCTGTCCTCTTGCGATAGCATCCAAGGTACGATTGATAGCAATGCGCTGATAGTAGCGAGGGGAAAAGGTTGTCTGGCTGGTGTAGTATGGCTGGGTTAGCACGTTAATCTCGGCAGGATTCAGACCTTGGCCATTATTCGATTCTACTTTGAACCGTTCGTACAATTCGTCATATGTCGGGAACTCATCCATAGCAATAGGACGTTCAAGACCTGTTAAGAAATCATGTTCGAAAAAGCCGGAACCATTAGAACTGTATGCGAAAGGAATATCCATGGTTTGAGCATATTCCATCGCTTGTGCCAACCCTGCTGAAACCGTGTGATTATTATCTTTCGCCTCGACTATCGCTATCGGATTATTAGCGTTTATGTACAGCACATAGTCTGCTTTCTTAGGCGCGTTACGTGCAACCATATTACCACGGATGTTAATACGACCATCCGTGAACAAGACCTTAGTTTCCATTGTGATCCTGTCCTTCCACCCCCGATTAATAAGGGCAGGAGTAATATAGTTCAGCTTAATATCCTCTTCCGTCATTTGGCTTATCGGAATAACTGGACACATACTGTTCCCTCCAAATCTCATTCATCTTCAGGCAAGTCGTTACCGGAGTTAATCAGATCTCCCATTGTTACAATGTTGCCCACCAAAACTCCATTTTTATATGATTCTAATACGCCATCCTTATTTCGCTTAAATTCGATCTTCCCGTTTGCAAGCAAGCTTGATAACGCTTTTTCAAACTCTCCCATTTTATCGTAGGCATTATCAAGGTATTGAATGATGGTATCCTCCGAAGTCGTTTCACCAATGACCAGTTTCGGTACTTTGAAAGGAACCCGCCATTGCCAATTGTCTTTAGTAAAATACTTCGATGGATAATGTTGATTTATATAATCGCATAGAGCCAACTGCGCATCGTTCATATTTCGAGAGCTTAATGCTAGTTGAAGCTTAATCGCCGATCCTTTCATGTTAACTATCTCATAGAAATAATGGTTTTCAGTGTTCCACCCACTTGGAGCGCCTTTTAGATCCGGAAGAATTTGCGACATGGTTGGCGTGAGGAACCGTGTATAACTTCTATTGCATTTATCCAAGCAAAGAGTTATTCCTTCCTTACTCGATGCCCATTTTCGAAGAATCCCTGCAATTTCTTCGGAGCGTCCTTCATCTTCTTCTCCCTTGACGCCCATTATCACCGCGCTGGATTTCAGATAGGGAAGCATTGCATCCAACATTTTTACGCTCCACTCTGCATGAAATGCCGCCATACGTTCCCAATCACCTTTATTTGTGATGCTAACGCCTTTCAAATGGAATGTTGTCCATGCAGCTTTCTTTTCTTCGGCGCGGTCCCAGCTTATAGTTTCTCCGAGTTTGTTTTCGATTTCGTTTCTGTGCTCATAAAGAAGGTCAAACGCCGCCTTGTTTTTTTGGACATTCGAACTTCCCATATAAAAGCAAACGTATGCTCCATCGTAGTTTGCAATACATTGTACGTTAAATCCTGCTATTCCAAACCATCCGCACACAGTATTATTTGTTCCCGGTTTTGTATTGCTAAAGCTTTTTGTTGCTACATGAGCTTTTTGGATTATGGGGAGAGCATATTCCCAATACTCTTTCCTCAAGATTTGACGCTGTTCCGTAGCAATAGCATCGGACGCTGTGTCACGCAGGAAGAAGACCAATTCCATTGGATCTATACCATACAATGCGAACAGCCGGCGAAGTGTGTTAACCTTACTTGCCGTACTCGTTCCCTTTTCAAAGTACAATCCTTCATCTATTTTGATCGCACTTCGCAGTGTTTCTTCCTTCGTGCTCACCAAGGACGCCAAATCAGAGGCTTCACCACCATTATAAGCAATGGCAGATAAAACCGATTTGTCTTGCTGATGCAAGTATTTAAGTACATGCTCCAGCATATCAGCCCAAGTTTGCACTGGTTGCTCAACATTCTGAAAACTATATTTGACTAAATCTCTGCCTGTGAAATTCACTTCTTCATCATCCAGTGAGAACGAATCGTATTCTTTTTCTGCAGGTTGGAATGAAGTCTTTGGCAGATCCCAAATCTTTAGTGCTTGTTGCACCATCTCTGCGCTGCGTTCTTCTAATTCAGGCAATCCCCATGATTCTTTTTGAGCGATTTTTTGATTCATGCGAATGCCGCTATTTTTATATCCAAATACATCAGCATCTCGTTTTGTTGTGAAATATTCATTGCTAAGGTTCGGATTATAACCCGTTAATGTTAGATTAGCGAGGCGATGAATCCATGTTGTATGTATTTGTTCTGCATCTTTTCCAAGAGCTGCAACCCACGTTGGATTAAGATGCTGTGGCATAATGTGTTCGATTGAATAAACATTATTGTCCAAATGCGTGTATACATCTTTCGTTTCAACCGTTCCATAATTCTCAAACCGCTCAAAGAGATATGCCTTATACTTTCCACGCATAAGATAAACCTGTTTTGTGGACAACTCCTGAGAGAACTCTTCGTCGTCAGGGAAACGTCCACTTTCTTTCTTCGATCTCAATGCATAGATAAGCTTATCGACATAATTCATCGGAGAGTTGTCATATCTAATTATCTCTCTGTTCAAATTCAGGAAAATCTTGTTCAGAGCATTGGTCGGGACTTCGCAGATATTCCGGCGGAATAAATAGTTTTCTGTAATTCTGAAAATCTCAACCACATCCTGAACGGTCAGCTTTCCAGCTTTGTTCAGTCTTAACACTTCCATAAAGAATGGCCGTGTTACCACGATGTCAAGTCGCTTCATGCGATACAAACAATCGTCCAACAATTGATTGTGCAAACCACTTTTACAGGTCAACAGCTTTTCGTAGAATCTCGAGTATTCAAGCAAATCTTCAAATACCACATGAGCAGGAAGGTTTTGTCCCTCTACATACTTCTTAAATGCCGCATAAACATGGTCGATGTTTGGCGTCATCTGCTGTTTGATGCTGAGATAGTCTCTTACGAATCCACTAACATCGTTTTGAGTGTTCCGTTCAATCTTCGCCCAGAACCCATTATAGTATTCATCTTGCTCTTTGGGAGTCAGTCCCATAAGCATATAGTTCCGAATTTTGTCACCCTCCTGCAGAGCAAGGCCCGTCGAATTCAGACTTTCAAATATTAGCTGTGCATTGTCACCGTAGTCTAGAGTGATGCTAATTATCTCTAATTTGCCAACAGCCTCAAACAGTTGCTCAACGGAAACATCCTGACGAAGCAGCATATCGCAAAAGAAACCGTAGTTTATTGTCAAATTCGAGCCTTTAATATGCTCCTCTTCATCGCTGAATAGTGCTTGCAGTGCAGGAAGATCTGCTTTAACAGATTTCAGTTTGATACGATCATCTGGTTTTGCCCATTTGGAGATCAAGTAGCTTTCATATATCTGTTCGCTAAGTGTAGGGTTTTCACAACTAATCTTTTTCGACTTAATGAGACTATGCATCGCAAGAAGTAGCAAAGATACTGTTGTCAATCTTTGCTGACCATCAATAATATGATACTCAATCTTCGATCCATTAGGAACTACGGAGGATACGATGCTTCCAAAGAAATGACTTGGACGATTGTTTGTAATAATCTTTTTTAAGTCCTCATATAGCTGTCGGCAGTTTTCTATCTTCCAATCATATTTTCGCTGGTACACAGGAATAACATACCTATTGTTTGCCCCTTCCATAAACATGAGCATTTTTGTTTCTGAGCCTTTCATTCTTGGCCTCCGTTCATCGTTGTATATATCTTGTGGGTCAATCTTCGTACATATTTGTAAGTTTCTTCGCTTCTTCTTTCATCAAAGAAACCACATTTTCCGGCGCAGTGATCTTTAATCCATCACCAATAGCGAACATCCATCCAAGGAATTGACGGCTTATCGCAACAGTTACTGTTGCAGTAAAGTGATCATCATCTACCGGCTTGATAGATACATCGTCTCCAAACCTATCAATCACAACACCGACTAAATCATTCCGTCCTTCGAGGGTTACGGATGTCGGCTCGCCACCGAACATTCCAAACAAGCTCTTTGTGTACTTCGGGAGGTCAAACTCCTTGAATGCTTTGTTGCCTATGCGCTGCTCGTCTGTAATGGTGATATTGAGCATCTTATCGACGCGAAAATGCTTTATTTGTTCCTCGCTTGCATCGAAAGCAACGAGATAATAGTTTTCATCATCCCACATTAGCCCCCATGGACTAACCTGATATTCTTCTCCGTTATTCCGCAGTTCCATCTTCTTTTTTACGTTCCATTGATAGTAAAGGAAGCGGATTTGTTTGTTTGCATTGATGGCTTCGTGAAGAAGATCGACGTTATAGTAAATCTTTTCGTTTACCGATTTAACGCGACCGGAAATGAACACTTGGCGTTGTAAGTGCTTTGCTTCATATTTACTGCCTAATGATTCAATCTTCTTGATTAAGTCATTCGATTTGCGAACAGAGAGAAACTTGGCAGATTGCACAGAATCAACGAGGAGTTTTAACTCAGGCAGCTCAAATCTACGTTGCCCTATATGATATTGTACTCGGTTGTCTTTTAACTTCTCCGAGATAATATCCATGCCAAATGAACGAAGATCCTCAAAGTCCATGTAGAGTGTCTTTCGATTTGCAGTTATTCCGTATTCTGCTAAGAGAGAATTGATTTGTGAGATTTCCAGCGCATGGGCTTCATCTGTGTTTTCCATGAGGACTTTTGCCAGATAAAGCAAACGAAGTCTGTAACTACCTTTTGCTTCCATATAACCCCCATATATCGCTATATAGTATTATTTTACCAAATAATCTGAATAATGCAAGAGGGTAAGGGAGGACTTTTGGACTTACCTGTTGATAAAATATAGTCAGAAAGATAAAGAGGAGGACAAAATGAGACTGCTGAAAACAATCTGCCCACATTGCGGCGCACCGTTGCAAGTAGATCCCAAAGCGCAGCAAGCTGTTTGCGAATACTGCGGTATGGCCACTTTGATTGAAAGCAGCAACCAGCAATCGGTAAAGATTGATTCCGAACAGGAAGGTTATCTCTTTGAGAAAGGGCGTCTTCGCGCTCAATCAGAGCAGGCGCAGAAACCTATTGTGCAGCAAGTCCGATATGAATATGTCCCTGCTCAAAAGAAGAAGCGCCATACGTTTTGGTGGGTTATGGGATGGATTTTTATCTTCCCGCTTCCCGCAACAATCCTGATTGTCCGTAATCGCAAGATGCATTGGATTGTTAAGACCATCCTTGTTCTCCTCGTATGGGGATTGTATTTTGCGATTGGCTTATCAGGAAGCGCGAGTGCGTAAGGAGGTAAAGCGAAATGACAAACAGAGAAGCGTTAATGAAGAAGATGGATGAAATGACCAATGATGAACTTGCCTCCTATCTAGAGGGCTATATTGAGGAAGATATTTCATCCGCTATTTGCAGCAGTTGTCAGTTAGCAAATCATGGTGTTTGTATCATGGAGGTTAACGGATTATCCGGTTGTCCTATGAGCATTTCCCAATGGTTGGAGAAGCAAGCGAACTAATTGAATGAAGGAGGTATGAATACAATGCGTATTGTTGGGTTTGGACAGGATGATACTAAGTCGATAGTCGAAAAGCCGTCGAGAACCGTCACCGTAAAGACTCCGGTGCGATCATTGGTTTCGATCAGTTTTGATCGCATGAACCACCCACTGACCTACTATAACGACCATTTCGACCTAAAACCCGGCGATCGTGTGTTTGTCACAGGCAAGTTAGAAGGCGAAATAGGGCTTGTTGAGTCTGTAACCACCAAGTTCCGGATTCGGATTTCGGATTATCAGAAGGTGATCTCTCTCGCACAAACTCCGATCCACGGTGTCTATGCTCCGAAGGGGAACATGATGCTCAGCTATACTGCGGATGCACTTATGCCTGAAGACTTCCGCAAGTGGGTGCTTCCCCCGCGCGAAGCAGAGGAGCAGCCGGAAGACGATGTTGTCTTTGGCGATGGATACGAGATTCCGTTGGAAAATCCAAGCACAGCAGAAGGCGTAGATCCCGCAGTATTCGACCGTGCTATTGACATTTGTCGTTCCGGGCGAATTGGGTATGTTTCTGTTCGTAACGGAGAAGGCAAAGCGTTTATCCGTGGCTCACGTTGGTATGAACTCGATTTCACTCTCAATGGTAGTATGATTCAGGAAGCGTACTGCGAATGTCCCTATGCCGGACTTTGCAAGCACCTATTGGCTGTAGGAGTGATTCTCAACGTGATGCGCCGGAATGATGACATAGCCCTTGACCGCGACTTCACTCTTATCTCCGCTGATCAGTTTTGGAACATGGCAAGGCACACGCGGCAAGAGGTTACGCTTTGATAGAAACAATTTGGTGTAATTATGACTGTCTACACAGATAAGACATCAGTTCGATGAACAAATAAAACAATCCCTCCTTGCGGCTGCAGCAGGCCACAGGGAGGGATATTTTGTATCAGGATTACAACAGCTCGGCAATGTTAATGATTGTCTTGCCTATATTTTGCGCATACTTCATCGTCTGATATGCCCCGCCAGAATTATGTGTCACATAGAAGATAACTAAATCGGAGCGATCTACCATGCAGCGATTCCGAATTTGGTATGCAGCTTTCGGATAAGTACCGGCTGATTCGGGGCAAGTCTCAACTTCATCATAATAAAGGTCATACTCCTTCTTGCTTTCCCGATATTCAGCCATCTCATACGGCATAACCCAAATCAAAGAGCTGTTCCCGCGATAGTATTCTTTCACGCGGCGAACTATCGTTGCTGCAATCTGATCAAACTCTCCGTTTCTCCCTACAAGGAAATCTACATAGTCTTTTTCATCAATCAGCTTGAGGACAAGTGACTCCACTTGTCTCTCGACTTCTTGGAACCTATCTATCTCACGATGCCCAAAGAAAGATACTGTAAAAATGTCAAGCATCCTATACTCCTCGCTCTATTGATTCAACTTGATCTCAATTTGGTTTAGTGTTCTGAAGAATCTATGCGTTGCGATCATCGGTCCACAGCAGAGGCATCCGAGCATATTCCACCAGAACATGTGTCTCCATGAGGTATGTGGCCCTTCGATCCCAAGTTCTTCGGCTTTCGCTTTCAGCTCCTCGGATATGTTCGCCATCCATACCAATGTGTAGATGAATAGCGTCGGGATACCCAATAGATATGCCTGCCAATACGGGCGAACCTTATGTCCGAGGATGTCCTCCAGCTCCTTTTGCAGCCCGACGAATGGCATATACAGGAGGAAGAACAGCCCCGCTGTAAAAAAATCTATGAAGCCAAGCAAAAAGCCCGGTCGTTTGGTATGCTTGAATCTCGGCTCCATTTCAAAAAAGCTCCTTCAGTACGAGAACGGTGATCCCTGGATTGTCCCCTTGTTTGATTCGCTTCACTTTCGGATGGTTCCGGTAGCGGTAGCCGATCATGGTTTTCAAACTGTCACCGCTGTGATACCCGTGTATCAGCCGGATTTGATAGACGCCATCCGTTCGTAAAAGTGCGCGGTCTATTACACGAACTGCCTGATCCTGCTTCATTCCATGCAAATCAATCGTCACAAACGGTTCGCTCATTCAGAAGCCCTCGCTTCCAACGGAACAGAAAGATTATAGATGAAATCATGGAAGTTCGTATCCGGAGACAGCCATTCTTCAGCGCGGCTGTACGGCACGATCACCGGCATTCTCGGATGTATCTCTTTGATTCTCGGCTCTGCATCTTGCGTCAGGATCGAAAAACAAGGTAACCTATATTTGTCCGAGGTACGAATATAAAGCCCCGCAAGATAGAGTGGCTTCCGATCTTCCGTGTAGAAGGCATAGCGTTCTTTCTTGTTCCGGTCGATCTTTTTCCACTCATAATACCCAGAAGCGGGAATCAGACAACGCCGTTCATCGACGCTGGAGATAAACAGATCCTTTTCCGTCGCTGTTTCCATGCGCGTGTTAAACACAAGAATCTTGTCCCTTGTTGGATGGTTGAATCCCCATTGCATCGGGAACGCCCCGATCCTCCGATTCAGAGCCGACGGCGCAATAACTGGAGCAATATCCATTGGTCGAATATCGCCTGATGCTTTCATCGGTGCGCTGATCTTCGTAGCGATCCGCATCGCTTGATTGATTTGTTCAGAAAGCCGTTCGTCACGGATTTCGTCATCCAAGTAGTATCGCCCGCACATTATTCTTTCTGTTGTCCAATAATTCTTAACGTGTCTGCATCGGGATCATATTCCGCAACTATTATATTCCCAAGAAGATGCTTATTCGTTCTGAAATAGTATTCTGCCAAGCTCTCACGCCTTTTTATATGATGCGACTTTAGCATAACAATGTACTTTTCATAATCGTTTGGCAGAAACGAAAGATAGAATGCAGCTTCATTTGTAAATCCCATCTTTGCACTTGGTACGTTTCCTGTCTCTGTCCAAGTATATCGTTTACATTCGATTGCTATTGTGCCTGTCGATTCCACAATATCGAACTTGTGTTCCTTTGGAGGATTGCCTATTGGGATTTTCTTTTCTAATTCAAACGATTTCCCAAAGTGACCCTGAAACCATTTCATCACTTGCTTCTGAAAAAAAGCTCCATTTTTTGGATTGTCCGAATTACTCATATTATATTACTCCGTTATGCAACAATACTTGCTATCAGATGGGTTTTCTTTCGTCAAATCACCAATCTCCATCTTGGCAGTTAGATCGCCGAGACTTTTATCGTATTGAGTTTTTGAGATTGCACCTCGTTCTAAAAACAAATCGAGTGTTTTCTTTTACTCAAAGTAAAGCTGCTTGAGTTTTTCTTTGTATGATGCCGTTTCCGATGATTCCATTGATTTGACCTCTTTGATTTGAACTGCATTATAACATTGATTTCATCATCAATACAATACCATGTTGGGAATGACATTTCAAGAGGACTTCGATCAATGAATTGATTGTACTAAAAACAGTACAAGTTATCTAATAAAATAATCATCAAAGTCCGAATATATGGACTTTGGGTTCTAAGTGGGAAATAAAGTTCTTGCATCTTGCAAATTCGATGCTATAATAGAGCCATAAAACGAAGTAGGACATAAATCCCATTTAGAAAAGGAGATTGAAGATGCAGCATCAAAGACGTGAAGTTTATCCGCTAATTCAGGAATTCATTTTTGAGTATAAAGCGAAGTATGGGACTGCGCCTACTCTCAAAGAGATTTCCGCGGAATTGAAAATGTCGAAATCTACTATTGGTCGATATGTCCAACGAATGGCTACAGAGGGATTGATAGATCGTTTCGGCCGTCGTGCTTTAGCGACTATACATGATCAAAAGGCATCTGAACCAACTCGTCCGGTTCCCACCGTCGGCTCTATCTCTTGTGGCCTTCCCCTGCTTGCGGAAGAAAACATTGATGAATATGTACGTCTTCCACGCAGTTGGATCGGTTCAGGAGACAACGTGTTCATTCTCCGCGCAGAAGGGCATTCCATGATTAACGCGGGGATCGACACCGGCGATCTCGTAATCATTCGTCAACAGCCAACGGCTGAACCCGGTCAGATTGTCGTTGCCCTTGTAGACGATGAAGCCGCTACTCTGAAGCGGTATCGCCCAATCCCCGAAAGGAATGTCGTAGAACTTGTACCTGAAAACGATGCGTTTGATGTGCAAGTCATTGATTTGACCGAACGGCGTCTTGCCATTCAGGGCGTAGCGATAGGTGTGTATAAGAGCTTTGATGTAAAATGAGTCCTTATAGATTCGGGGGTGAACAGTATGACTAACCGACAAGCTTTTATGTGCAAACTCATACAAATGAGCGATGAAGAATTCGCAAATCTCTTTAAGACGGAGATTGTAGATTACATTTATGCTGCAAAATGCGATGATTGCAAGAAGGAAAACAGTGGGCAGTGCCGCATCGAAACCGAACAATTAGATGGCTGCCCTATTGATCTCATTGATTGGCTACGGAAACAAGCGAACTAAAGGAGACAAATTATCGTTGAAAGGAGGAGCAGCAATGGAAACGCCGAAAGAACGAACGTATTTGTGTATCGACGGCAAGTGTTTCTACGCATCCATTGAATGTGCGGAACGCGGGTTAAACCCCTTTGAAACGAATCTCGTTGTTGCCGATCCTGCTCGCGGTAAAAACGCCCTATGCTTGGCAATCTCTCCCCACTTGAAATCGTTGGGAGTGCATAACCGCTGCCGACTCTCCGATATTCCGGGCAATATCAAGTATGAAATAGCTCTGCCCCGGATGCAGTTGTATGTGGACTATTGCGCTGACATTTATGCGCTCTATCTGAACTACATCGCGCCGGAGGACATTCATGTGTACTCGATAGACGAAGCGTTCCTGGATATTACAAACTATCTACACATCTATAAAATGAGCGCGAAAGAGTTTGCAAAATTCCTTATGAATGAGATCGCCGACAAGTTGCACGTCCCGACAACTGCAGGAATCGGAACCAACCTCTACCTTGCGAAAATCGCCCTTGATCTGACCGCTAAGAAAGCAAGAGATCACATTGGCTTCCTGACTGAAGAACTGTTTAGAGAGCAATTATGGGATCATCAACCGCTAACAGACTTTTGGGGAATCGCCAAAGGCAAGGCAAATCGGCTAAGTCACTATGGGATATTCACCATGCGCGGCATCGCGGATGCAGACCAGTCTCTACTGTATAAGATCTTCGGCGTCGATGCTGAACTCCTGATCGACCACGCTTGGGGACGGGAAACCTGTCTGATGAGCGACATCAAGAAGTATCGGAGCAAAAGCCACTCGGTATCTTTCTCGCAGATTCTTCCCCGCGATTATGATTATGAGGAAGCCGCTGTCGTTATGGCAGAGATGTCGATCCACGGATGCCTAGAGCTGTACAAGCGCCATGTGATCACAAGCAAGCTGTGGATCGGTGTAGGATACTCAAGGTATGAAGCGTACCCACCCGCACAGGCGTCCATTAAGCTGAAATGTCCAACACAGCTTTCCTCGATCATCGAGCCTGCCGTTAAAGCAAAGTTTCGGGAGATTGTTGCCCGTGGTGTTCCAATTCGACATTTAGCAATCTCATTCTGCGACACGAGGGATGAAGGTTGCGAGGGCTATGACCTATTTACAGATTGGGAACAAGTCGATAAGGAGAAGACGATCGAGCGCACCGTACTGGAAATCAGAGACAAGTTTGGCAAGAATGCCGTTCTTCGCGGCATCAATCTCAACAAAGCTGGAACGCAGCGAGAAAGAAACGGGTTTATCGGAGGTCATAGAGCCGGTTATGATGATGCGAGAGCAACGCGCGAAACAGTTCATGCCCTTTGACGCAATGAAAGGTTTAGCCGAGGCATTGAAAGAACGGGAGGAACGCCACTTGCGCGTTCCAAAACACGGAATCTCTGAAGATGATCAGGAGCAGATCTCGGAAGTGCTGAGCCGAGTGGAAAAGGGCTCTAAAGTTTTCCTCAGTTACTACTCCAACTTCCACGACGTGGAAAAGGAGGGCATCGTATCCGACATCAACCGCCCCCTCCAATTCTTCCGTGTGGACGAAGAAAAGATACTCTTCGTTGATCTATACTCCATCCGAGTGATCGGATGATCTGAACCGTGCACAATACAAGAAAGAGAGGAACGAAAGATGTTGCGAATAAAGAATTGTGCAATCTGCAAGAACTCCATGATTCTGGATTTTGATAAAGAACTCAAAGAAGGTGTCTGCCCTGTTTGCGGCACACCGTACCAATACCGGCTGCTTGGTCGATCCATGTATGAGTTGATCTCCGATCTGATCCCCGATGATGATCCCCTGCCGGTCGCGCAATGTGGATAAGAACCTGTAAGGATGTGAAGACCCATGAAATACATAACTTCGTTTCAAGAATTGGATGCACTTGGCGAAGGGCTTTCCAAAGACTACACCAAGAAAGCACATAAGCAAAACGCTCTGCCTTTTGACATTGAGGGATTCATCACCGGCTACCTCGGCATGACAATCGTTTATGAGAGCTTCGCCGAGCCAGATCAAGATAAGATTGGTTTCATTGCCAACGGTATTGAGCCGCTATTGGTTCACCGGGATGGCAAGATAGCTTCTGTGGTATTCCCTAAAGATACTGTGGTCATCGAAAAGTATCTACTGAGAAGCGCAGAAAGCCCGCGTCGGCGGTTTACCCTCGCCCACGAAGCAGCGCACAAGATTTTGGAAAAGCACTTTTCGACCGGAGAGCAGGAAGCGTGTTTTCATACCGATCATGATGCGGAAGCAGCGTACACGCCGGAACGGATCGAACGGGAACTATCCATCACAGAAGCATACGCAAACCGTCTTGGTGCGGCTATTCTCATGCCCCTATTTCTTGTTCGGACGGTTATGCGGAAATACAACAACGGAAAGCCGTTAGTCTGCTATGACGGCAGCGTCTTTGCCTCAAAGGACCGTCAAAAGGTACAGAAGATGGCAAACAGCATGGGCGTTTCTTATACCGCTTTTGTCACCCGATTACGGGAGTTCAAGCTATTGGAATGTCACCCGATCGAGGAATACATAACAGGTACTCTGCAGTTTGGTGACTCCCTATGACCTCTGAACCTTACTATAACCCAATCTATGGGACACCAACCCCGGAACATTGGGAGAAAGTGCTTCTCTCACAAGAGGAGGTTGAGGATCTGGAAGAACGCGACTTGAAATGTCCCGTATGCGGCATACGAATTGCAACCGTTTACTCCAGAATCGGTTATATCAAGATAAAGTGTAAGAAGTGCAAGTTTGAAGGAGCAATAAATCTCGCGTATTTCAGACGACAGAGAATGTATCGCAGACCGGGCATATATGAATGGTCGAAAGGAACACGATAACCATCAACTGAATATAAATCAATACGTTTTCTAATCGTGCAAGCAGAGCAGGCTCCGTAAGGACTGAAAATCTTCCAAGCGCCGTATGAAGCCGGATTGAGATACAGGATAGCTTTATCCTTATTCTTGATTCGATTTCTACGGCGCTTGTTCTTTGCTCTGTTTGCTTCATACTGCGTTAGACAATCCTTTCCCCCGGCTCACGCTTGGGAAAGGGTTTTTATGTTTTATGTATGCTGCTGGCAAGCGTCTATAGCCAGATACCCGTAACTCCTGAATTTTGACCGTTACCCACCACCAAAAATTCAAGAATTTAAGGAGTTACGATAATGAAAACCATTTACTTAGTTAAAAAAAACCCCGATGTGAGTGCAGAAGATAATTGGATCAAGATGAAAGGAACAGCTTTTTATCATTTCATAAAAACGCCTGAGGGACAACGTAGAAAGTCTTTGTTTGTTACTCTGCCTGCTTGCGGAAAGAGAGACTACACGATAGTCATCGAAGCAGAACTGGACTTAGCAAAAGAGATTACCTCTGAAAACAATCATCGTAAGCATTTGAATCGTGTAAGAGCAAAAAAAGGCTATGTCGTTATTTCTTATCATGCGATACAGCAAACGGATGAAGATTTTTATGGAGAAGAACTATTACTTGATGATGCAATTAGCGTCGAGGACATTGTTTTGCATAAGATTGAGATCGAATCATTATATGAAGCGCTTTCCTGCCTGTCATGGGAGGATCAGCAATACATTATTGATGTTTATCTTTCCAAATACCCGATCACAGATATAGAGTATGCCGAGCGTCATGGTCTTACTCAATGGCAGGTTGTTTACATGAAAGAGAAGATTTTTCAAGATCTTCGCATCCAAATGAGAAATATCTGTGAACTGTTTCCAATCGGTGATGATATTTTCACCAATGCACAGTAGAGGGAAGAACTTATGAAAGGAACTGACATTCGCAGAACGCAAGTTCATGATCTCTACAAGGTCATGTTTACGGATTACCCTGATGTTGTCAATACCGATCAGCTTTGTGAAATGCTCGGAGGAGCAGCGATCAAAAGTGTGTATCGGTTGCTGCATGAGGGAAAGATCAAGGCGTTTCGGATCGGAAAAGGGTACAAGATCCCAAAGGTATCTGTAATTGAATATCTTGTTGCCCTTGAAAAATCCGCGTCGTAAACTATCGCACATTTGATTGTTGGCAAGGAGAGCGCTATACTTTCCTTGCCAACAACAGATGACCAAGATGCTACATTAGAAAGGAGTGCATGAAATGGAAAGCGTAGCAGGGCATCTAAGAGAGAGAAACGGTATTTACTATATCGTTTTGAGTTACACCGATCTGGACGGGAAACGAAAAACGCCCATGATCACAACAAGACTTCCTGTTAAGGGAAACAAAAAGAGGGCGGAGAAGCTTCTGAGTGACGCTCGGAATGAGAAAGAAGCGGAACTCAAATATCTCCGTAAAGCACAGAAGAACGGCTACCGTGACGAGAATGTAGAGTTTACTGCTTTCTTGGCACAATGGCTCAAGATGATGCGTAAAAGCGTTGAAGACACGACTTTTGCCGGGTACGATACGGCAGTATCGAAGAAAATCATCCCTTACTTCGATAAATTCTATCCGCGTTTGATGCTGAAGGATGTTTCCGCTAAACACATTCAGGACTATTACACCTATGAAATGGAAGTAAATGGTGTGAGTGCGAACACGGTCATCCACCGTCATGCGAACATTCGGAAAGCATTGCAGTATGCGTATCAGGTGGATTTGATCCCGACGAACCCTGCAGACAAGGTGCAACGTCCACGCAAGGATCGTTTTGAGGTAAATCCTTACAACAGCGAGGAATTGCAGAAGCTCTTTGAAATCGTAAAAGGTACGTTCTTTGAACTGCCGGTCATACTCGCAGCGTTCTACGGCTTGCGCCGAAGTGAGGTCTGCGGGTTGAAGTGGGATTCCATCGACTTCGACAGAAAGGTCTTCACGATTCGTCATGTAGTTACACAGACCTGTCTGGACGGAAAATCCAGGATAATCGCAAAAGATCGTCCAAAGACAAAATCTTCGCTCAGATCTCTGCCAATCGTTGCTCCCTTTGAGGAAGCACTCTACGCTTTGCAGGACAAACAGAGAACGAATCAAAGGTTATGCGGAAGCTGTTACTGCAAGAACTACATGGATTACATCTTCGTGAACGAACTTGGGGAATTGATCAAGCCAGAGTATCTGACAACGGGATTCCCGAACTTCCTTGAGAAGCATGGAATGCGGAGGATTCGCTTCCATGATCTTCGACACAGTTGTGCCAGTTTGCTTTACGCAAACGGAGTTGCGCTGAAAGACATCCAAGAATGGCTCGGACATAGCGACATCAGCACCACAGGAAATATCTATACGCATTTGGATTATTCCTCGAAGATTGATTCCGCAAATGCTATCATGGGCTTCTTTCAGGAGGAAAAACAATCGGAAAAGGGCAACGAGGAGCAAAATGCCCTCCAAATGCCCTCCTAAAATCAGTCCGATAAACGGGATGGCATGATGAAAATGAGCGTAAACGTGAAAAATGGAAAATCCCGAAACCCCAGTAATTTCGGGGGTTTCGGGATGGTGCCGGTGGTGGGACTCGAACCCACACGATGTCGCCATCAACGGATTTTGAGTCCGTCACGTCTGCCAATTCCATCACACCGGCATGAGTTTTCCTCGAAAAGCACCACTCCAGAAATCGGAGGGCAATTTGGAGGGCAAACCTCAAAAATCAAAAATGTTCGGTTTTCAAAAGCCCAGATATTCAGGGCAGTTCCGGGATCGGAAGGAGAAATGACGAAAGGGATTTTGAGTCCGTCACGTCTGCCAATTCCATCACACCGGCAAGTGCTTTTCTATTTATAGCACAAGTAATCCGAAAACGCAAGGATTATTTCATCTGGAAACGAGCACGCGCTCCGGTCGTCCGGAGCGCGGATCGTTCGAAAAACCTCAGTATTTCAGGACCGTTTCGACCGGATAGTCCTTCAGCGTTTCGCGGCCCGGAAGATCGCAGAGCTCGATCGCGAACACGCAGCCGACCACGACGCCGCCCGCCTGCTCGACGAGCTTCGCGCACGCAAGCGCCGTGCCGCCGGTGGCCAGCAGATCGTCGACGATCGCGACGCGGCTTCCCGGACGGATCGCGTCCACGTGGATCTGCAGCTCGTCCGTGCCGTATTCGAGGCCGTAGGTGTACCCGATCGTTTCATACGGAAGCTTGCCCGGCTTTCTGGCGGGAACGAAGCCCGCGTGCAGCGCGTTCGCCAGCGCCGCGCCGAAGATGAATCCGCGCGCCTCGGGACCGACGACCAGATCGACGTCCTGCCCGGACAGCGGCTTTGCCATCTCGTTGATCAGTTCCTCGAAGCCGTCCGCGTCGCCGATCAGCGGCGTAATGTCGCGGAACAGAATGCCCGGCTTCGGAAAATCGGGAATGCTGCGTACCAGAGCCTTGAGATCCATAGAACCCTCCTTGCGGCGTATGCCGAACGATTTACGGTTCATTATACCACGCGGATATGGCGCAGGCAAGGGCGGATTTCCGGGAGCCGCAGCGCCGCATGATTTTTGCGGGATCATAAAACCAAATCCGCCGCCGCGCTGTCATATTAGCATCTGATACAAAGGACGGATGCGAATGAAACCGGGAAAGCTGACTCTCACACTGCTGCTCGCCTGCCTGCTGATCGCGAAGACGCCGAACGGTCATTTCGCGCGGGCAGACCGTGTCCAGTCGGACGCAGGCGATCCGGAGTCCGGAGAGGCCGGGCGCACGATCGCGTTCGTCATCGATTGCGTGACCGGCCTTGCGGGCGCGTTCCGTTCGTTTTGTGAAGAGGAACTGTCGTATGAGAAAAACGGCTTTCCGGATACGTTCTATGAACCGTGTCCGGAACAGGGAACCGTTTCCGCCGTCCATACGCAGGACGGGTCCGGCCGGACCAGCTCTTCTCCGGTCTGTATCTATACGCCGTACGGTTACGAGGCGCATCCCGAACGGACGTACAACGTCGTGTTTCTGATCCACGGATCCGGCGGAGACCGGAACAACTGGCTGAACGACGTGTATGAAATGCCGGTCACGCGGGAGGGAAACCGCAAGGCCGAACTGTCCGGCAGCCGTCTGCTCGACTGGCTGATCTATACCGGAAGGATCGAACCGGTGATCGCCGTCAGCGTCGACATGTGCCGCAGCGACGGCGTCCGCTACCGTTATGCCGATTACGCGGATCTTGCGAACCGGATCGAGCGCTACGATCTTCCGTATACGGTCCGCACGTACCGGACGTATGCGGAATCCGACGCCGCGTCCGACATTGCCGCGGCAAAGGATCATTTCATGATCGCCGGTCTGTCCCAGGGCGCGATCTGCCTGTCTGCGGTGGCGCTGGAGCCGGACAGGTATCTCGGCAAGTGCTTCGGCAACATTCTGATCATGTCGAACTATACGTCCGGGGAAACCGTCTCCGAGCGGTTCGGCGATTCCGACAGCCGTCTGTTCTTCGTGAACGGCGGAAAGGCCGATTGCTGCCGCAGCGGGTCTTCGTGCGAGATCATGCGGCGCTACCGGCAGTTTGAGAACCTGCGGGACGCGGCGTATTTCGAGTTCGACTCCGGGCACCGCTGGTACACCTGGTTCAGAGGGCTCGCTTCGGTTCTGCAGATCGCAATGAAAGAAACCCCGCGCTGAAACGCGGGGTTTGCATTTTCTTCACATTCTTGTGACGCTTCTTTCACACGGATAACGTATTTTTGACGCATTTGCGGGTTATACTGACAGTGTCAAAAGGAAAGCGGTTTACCCCTTCCGCGATCCGATTAGACTAAGGAACTGACTCCTCCTTATCATTACCCCCCTCTATCCTTGAAGAAACCGCCCTTACCCCGGGGCGGTTTCGATTTTTATGCGATTCCCCGAACCAGCCCGGAAGCGGGCGGAAAACCCGATAAAAAAAGAGCTTCCCATGTGCGGGAAGCTCTTTTCGTGTCGGTCAGTCGTCTGCGTTTTCGCAGCCTTCGCAGGTCTCCGCTTCGCAGTCCCAGCACTCCATGCGCTTTTCCGCGATCGCGAACAGCTCGTCGAGTTTGTCGTCGGCGACGGGCACGAATTCCTCGATGTCCTCTTCCTCGTTGACGATGATCTCCATGATGCAGACCTCGAAGTCCTCCTCGGGCTCCTCGGGAAGCTCTGCGTCTACGAGCACCGCGTACTCCTTGCCTTCATGTTCAAAATAATCAATGACCTCAAGGTCAAACTCGTTGCCTTCCTCATCGGTAAAGGTGACAAGATCTCTTTCGTCTTCCATTGGTGAATCTCCTTTGCTTTACTTCCTGTTTATTGTACCGCATTCCGCGCCGCAATGCAAGGAAAAGAACGGAAAAACCGCGCGGGCGCGGGCGAAAAAACTTTTTGCAAATCTAAATCAAATTTTGATTCCCTCTTGTATTCGGGTGAGAAAGGTTTATAATAGAAATGGAATAAACCGACGGAGGTCGCGTATGGACCTTGCATTTATGGAACGTCTTGCGAAGGCGATCGCGGAGCAGTTCGGCGAGAACTGCGAGGTGGTCGTGCACGACCTCAAAAGCGGCGATCCCGAGCACACGGTCGCGCTGATCGAAAACGGGCACGTCTCGCACCGGAAGGCGGGCGACGGGCCGAGCCGCGTCGTGCTGGAGGCGCTGAAGGAGGATCCGGATTCGCTCCGGGACGCGTCCGGCTATCTGATGAAGACGCACGACGGGCGGATCCTGAAATGCTCCACGGTCTACGTCCGCGACGAAAACGGCGTGCCGGAGGGCGTGTTCTCGATCAATTACGACGTGACCGAGCTTCTGATGGCGGAGCGCGCGATCGGCTCGATCCTGCACCACAAGGAGGAAAAGAAGATCCCGGACCGTATCCCGCTGTCGGTCAACGATCTTCTGGACGATCTGATCGAGCAGTCCGTGCAGCGGATCGGCAAGCCCGTCGCCGTAATGACGAAGGAGGACAAGATCGAAGCGATCGCGTTCCTCAACAAGGCCGGCGCGTTTCTCATTACCCGCAGCGGCGACAAGGTGTCGAAGTATTTCGGCATCAGCAAATATACCCTGTATTCCTATATCGACGCAAAGAATTCCAATTGACAGAAAGGAAAAGCAGTATGGATTTTGAAGCAATCAAGCAAGCGGCGCAAGGCTATCTTCCGCAGATGACGAAG
>JAEEGH010002016.1_pt1 | contig 56180 bp, 45 predicted proteins | sample 9134181 | NCBI WGS metagenome assembly JAEEGH01 (sample SAMN16246544, study PRJNA631951) | gut metagenome | biome: gut microbiome; feature: rumen; material: DP-attached | host: Bos | place: Iran: Karaj | collected 2018-10 | reverse complement strand
CAAAGAGGAATACTATTACCGCAGTATCTTTGCCGAGCACTTCCCAAGCGACTCTGCTGCCCGCAGTGTACCACAGGAAGCTAGCGTCGCTTGTTCCACCGCCATCGCTCGTGAATGGGACGAAGCCTTCAAAAAGCTCAACGACCCAAGCGGACGTGCCGTGAGTGGAGTACATGAGCAAGCCTATTAGCTCCTCCAGCCCTCTCCAAGCCCCCTCCCGTCCTCCCCGAGGGGAGGAGAATGCCATCCGGATGGCAGTTATCATTTGCTTTTTTAATTTTTCATTTTTAATTTTAGAACACCCTCGTGGAGCCTTTGAAGCATGAATGCGGCGTGGCAATGATTCGCCTACTGAAACCAATTGAGTATTATGAGCAGAAATATGGTACACGCCTCTACGGACTGAACAAGCTCTATCTGATGATGGAGAAGCAGCACAACAGAGGACAGGAGGGAGCGGGCATCGCTTCCGTCCACCTCGATGCTGTGCCAGGACAAGAATATATGTTTCGTGAAAAGGCACAAGGCAAGGATGCCATCACGGAGATTTTCTCGCGCACCCATGATAACTTTGCGGGAGAACTCCTCATGGGACATCTTCGCTATTCCACTACGGGCAAGAGTGGACTCACCTTCGTCCATCCTTTCCTGCGTCGCAACAATTGGCGTGCCAAAAACCTCTGTCTTTGTGGAAACTTCAACATGACCAACATCGACGAGGTGTTCCTACAACTCACGCAACAAGGACAATTTCCACGCATCTACAGCGACTCCTACATCATGCTCGAACTGATGGGGCATCGCTTAGACCGTGAGGTGGAGCGCAACTATGTCCTCGCCAAAGAGCAAGGACTGAAAGACACTGCCATCACCGATTACATTGACTCGCATGTGGAGATGGCAAACGTACTGAAAACCACGATGCCTCAATTCGATGGTGGTTATGTCATCTGCGGATTGACAGGCTCAGGCGAGTTCTTCTCCATGCGCGACCCTTGGGGCATCCGTCCTGCCTTCTACTATCAAGATGATGAAATCGTAGCACTTGCTTCCGAGCGTCCCGTCCTCCAAACCACCTTCGACCTCCAAGTCGAAGATATTAGCGAACTGCCACCAGGCAACGCTCTCATCGTGAATCGTCAAGGCAAAATCACGCTTTCTGAAATCATTCCGAACTCCCTCCCTTCATCCTCGAATGCAGGAAAAGGCGCATGTTCTTTCGAGCGCATCTATTTCAGTCGTGGCAACGACCGCGACATCTATCGTGAGCGTCAGCGCCTTGGTGAACTATTGGTTCCTGCCGTCACTTCTGCCATCCATGACGATGTTTCAAACACCGTATTCTCCTTCATCCCCAACACCGCCGAAGTGGCTTATTACGGTCTCCTCCATGGTTTCATGCGTCAAGGACACGACGTGCGTTTCGAGAAGATAGCTTGGAAAGACATCAAACTGCGTACCTTCATCACCGACGGACAAGAAGAGCGCAACGACCTTGCCGCCCACGTCTATGACATCACCTATGGTGTGGTTCGTCCCAACGAGGACAACCTTGTTGTCATTGACGATAGCATCGTCCGTGGTACGACACTCAAGGAGAGCATCATCAAGATTCTCGACCGTCTCCACCCCAAGAAAATCGTTCTCGTCAGCAGTGCTCCACAAATTCGCTATCCTGATTTCTATGGCATCGACATGGCAAACCTCGACGAGTTCATCGCCTTTCGTGCTTGCATCGCTCTCCTGCAAGAACGAGGAATGGATGAATTACTCACAGAAGTCTATAACCAATGCCAAACCGAACTGCAGAAAGCTCCTGCCGACCAATCTCTCCCGGTGAAACGTCTCTATCAACCTTTCACCACTCAAGAACTAAACGAAAAAATGGTAGAGATGCTTCGTCCCGCAGGCGTTACCACACCCATCGAACTGGTTTTCCAAAGCATCGAAGGACTCCATGCCGCCTGTCCTCACCACCACGGTGATTGGTACTTCACTGGCAACTATCCCACCCCAGGCGGCATTCGTCTTTGCAACCAATCATTCATCAACTTCTACTCCCAATCCATTTCCAATTCATAATCCCCTCCTCCATTCCCGCCACCGTCCCCGAAGGTTCCGCCTTCGGCCCATTCCTCCATCCGCGCCACCGTTCCCGAAGGTTCCGCCTTCGGTCCATCCTTCATCTATCCCCTCTTTGCCTTACTAATTCAATAGCCTCTTTCCCCGTTAAATGCTCGATATCCAATCGAATCGCCAACATTCTTGACAACCCTCCCTCTATTTCTTTTTGAAGAGCTTCTTCATGATTCGGGTTGTATCTGTTGCCAAGTAGTCGGGCTATTGCCAACTTCTCAGCTTCATCCTCTTCTATGTGTATTCTCCCAAATGCAATGACACTACGAAAAAAGCTTGTGTATTTCTCTGGCTTCACATCATCTTGCGCGATAACACAGAAGGATGCCTTGTCGCAACTCCTGATGGCATCCACCTTATGCCCGCTCAGGGCACTGTGGAAATAAATCCTTCCATCGGCATACACATAACTAATAGGCACAGCGTAAGGATAGCCATTGTCGCCCAACAGAGCCAACACACCAGAAGTTGCCTTCTGCAATATCTCTATATTCTCTTCCTCCGATAGTTGTTGGCGATTACGCCTCATGGGTCTGAAATCTGTCATTTTCCTACATTTTTGAGTTCTACAATAAGTGCCTGTCAAGAATCTATGGCAGTGCAAATATACAAACAAATCCGCATATTCACTCAGAATCTGCGGATTGATATTCAGAATTGCAGCTCTATCGCCACACCTCTGTGCTTGAAACGACCTTATAGTTTCATGATGCGCTTCATTTCCAAGTTCTCATAACCCTCTGGACAGTGGGTGGAGAGATAGACGGTAGGATGATGGGCAATGAATTCGCGCACACGGTCGAGTGTGTCGCGAGCTGCCTTGATGTCCTCGAAGACGATACTCAGTTTGTTGGCTTTCAATGCCGCATCACAATAGGTGACGTCGCCATGGAACAGATAGAAGAGGTCGCCATCTTCAACAATGACGATGCTATTGCCTTTCGTATGTCCCACAGCCTTGATGAAATGAATGCCAGGAGCGACGGTCTCTGAAGCAGGGAAGTTTTCGTAAGCACCATCTTTGTATGTGCAGCGAACGATGTTCTCGCCTTCCAACTTCAGGGCATCGGCATCCTCTGAACCCACATAAACCTGGGCATGAGGGAAATACTTGAGGGCGCCGGAGTGGTCAGGATGCTTATGGGTAATGAGAATCTTCGTCACCTGTTCGGGTTGGTAGCCAAGAGCTGAGAATGACTCCATAAAGTCGCCAACCTTCTCTCCCATATAGAGCGGAGCACCGAGTTTCTTGGCAGGAGCTGCAAATCCGTTCTCAAAACCAGTGTCCACGAGTATCACTTCCTTGCCTGTATCAATGAGGAAATTCTGCAAAGAACTACGATACAGAATCTGATCGTCGTAAGTTCCTTTGGCATCTTCACCTCCAAATGCGAAGGCTTGCGTCATGAAGCCTCCGTCGAACATTCTGATTGCTTTAATATCCATAGAAAATGAAATTATGCCCATCCAACTTCTCCAAGGGGGGAAGAGAGAAGCTATCCGGATGGTAACCCTCCCCCTTGGGGGAGTTGGAGGGGGCTGGATGCCCTTTCTACTTGTTAGCTGGTTCCCACTTGCAACGAACAGGGGAAACGATAGCGCCTTCTTTCTTCAGTTCTGCAAAAGCCTTATCCACTTCCTTGCGGTCAGCGCCCAAAGCCTTTGTCACGTCGCCTGCTGAAACGGGTTTACCTGCTTCGAGCATGCACTGTAATACTTTTTCTTTCATGTTTTTCAGTTGTTATTATGAGGATTTAAAACTTAATGGTCTCTACCAACTCCATCATCTTAAAGAAGCAAGCGGTGGCATCCGACAGATAGTACATCACGCCATTTTCGCCATTCTCACCGAGAGCTGGTTTCAGCACAGGCATCTTGTCAACAAGTGCTTTGCCTACTTCTGGGCGATTGTCCTCTATAAGTTTGCACTCGATGCGGAGCGTCATACCTTTGAACGCACAAATCTCAGCCTTTGGATTCTGGGCAATCTGACGAGTTGCGTTAGTCTTGCCAAATGCCATGATATAGATTTTGTCCTCGAAGAACAACATGGCACCGTATGGTCGTACGCGTGCTTGGTCGCCTTCAACGGTTGCTAAATAAAACGTCTTGGCATCTTCCAAGAAGTCATATACTTTTTTGATACCTTCCATATTGAACTGTTATTTGTCGTTATTAAATTTGCATCATGAGCCAATTCTGCACACCCACCTTGTCGATGAATTCCAATTGACCTTGACTCCAATAGAGATCTTCTTCCTCGTCAGCAAGATACCCCTTCATGATGTCGTAAGTGGTAGGGTCGCCAATGAGAGTTTCCATGCACTTGTAGAGCAAGTCAACACCAGCCACCTGAATGGCGAGGTCTGCCTTAAGGTACTCCACAGGGTCACACACCAGTTCGCGTGGTTTCATACCTTCAGCCTTGATTTCACCACCAAGGTCGAGGATACGGTCAACAAACTTCTCAACCCAGCCCATTTCCTCTGAGAAATGGTCCATGTACTTTTCACCTAATTTGGTGAATCCTTGCGACTTGAACATCTGTCCCTGCAACTTGTGAACAAATGCTCCTTCTGAAAGTCCTGTTACGAAAAACTGTAATGCTTCAATAGATTTTTGTTTATCCATAGCTTTTTATAGTTAGAGTGTTAGAAAATATTTGCGACTGCAAAGATAAGTTATTTTTGCGAATTATCGTTATACAATACAAAACAAAATTTGTCTGAAGCAAACCAAACTATTGTCCCAGTTGGCGGATACAGATTTCCTCAAGGACAATACCAGGGTCCATCAGATAGATTTGCACAGTGTGCCAACCTGAAGCGTTCGGTTTCAGAGGCAAGAAACGACGGGTATAACCACGTAACACATTCCATCGCCATTCGGAAGTGTAGTCACCTTCGTGGATAGAGAACACCTGTGGCTGGTTACCATCGATGCTCACCGCATACCGTGCTTGTCGCCCTGCATAAACCCTGAGCGTTGGCAATGTGCGGATTTCCAACTCACCACCTTCGCTCCCTACTTCCACTTCATATTTCACCCACGGAGCAGCAGCAAGGTCAGTCAGTTCATACGAATCCGTCAAGTAAGGAATCACTGTCACTCCATCTACATACCCCAACATGGGCAGGGTGGTCAGTGTGCCTTGACGTCCCTGATGACTTTGACTGTATTCAGAAGCTTTGATTCGTTTCAGAGGTTCGGCATCGAACGGTGGTTGAACGCCCAAGAACACATCATAGAGAGTGGCAAGACTATCGATGTGGGCGATGGTGAGTAGGTTCTTGCCAACAACTATAGGAATTTCTCCCAATTCCGACCACAAAGGACCAATCATGTCGGTATGCCAAATATTGCCATGAGGCTGAGCGGAACCTGAGAAGGAACTGCCGTTGGCTAACACTTGGCAGAAAACATTGTCTGTTGCTTCGAAAGAATTGTGGTTGATATGCGTTCGTGCCCTCACCCAAAGCGGAAGCGTACCAGGTTTGTCTGAAACAAAAGAAAGCCGCATCTTTTCTCCACGATAACCCTCGCGCTGATGAAACAAGAGCTGTGGCGTAGGAGAAGATATTGCCTTGCTGAGCAGTGCTGCATCTGCCACTTGCATCACTTCGCGCTTTCCATCGAGATACCAGTTGGGATGCCAATTAAAAAAGTGGCTCCACTTGCCCCCGAGCAGCGTGTCATTATAATAATGTGTGAGTTGGTCGAGTGAGTCCTTGGCTGCCAATGCCATGCGGGAATAGTCCAGACAAGATGCCTTTCCTTCGGATGCCTGCGCCCTACTCATGCGTGCCGCCAGCACATAACGATTCATCAAGGCAGCTCCTCTGATGGGATAGACAAAGAGTTCAAAGAAGGACGCACGCTGATGCGAAGGCACTTGGTTCGCTACATTCTCCACAGCGGCAGACAGCCTGTTCCAATCCTGCAAACGCTTCGTTATTTCCTGTTCAGAATAGTCGAGCCAACGGGTATGGAATTCCTTGCCGTATGCCATCAGACGATAGTACAGATTTTGCAAGGCAGTGAGTTGTTCTGCTTGCTCAGGATTAACGTCAAGAGTTCGTTCTATCCAATCCTTCGTGAATTCGTGTGCTCGTTCAGGTGTCCATCGTTTCACGTCCCATGCCAGTTCCATCGCGAAGGAGAGTTCCTTCTCGGCTGGTTTGATGTCGCCCACATTGAACACCCATATCTTGTCGGCACCATATTCGTATGCCTTAGTCATCTCTGAGGAAACGAGTGCAGGAGAAAGTGGACTAAGCCAAAACCAGCTGTCGGGATCACCATGATAGGAAAGGTGGTAATACACCCCTGCTCCACCCTTTCGCTTCCGTTCCTCTGGATTGCAGAGGTTTCGTAGGTATCCCTGCTTGTCGTCCGACCAGAGCAAGGTCACGTCGTCGGGCACTTGGAGACCACTATGATAAGCATCCAACACCTCCTCGTATGTGCAAAGCACCTGTGGAATTTCCTCGATAGGCCGCTGAATGTTGCGCTGCAAGATGTCGCGCTGGTCGTTTATGGCTTGTTGCATGAGGCGCACACGCTCCTCGTTGGTGTTCGCTCCCTCCATCGGATAATCATGCACGCCACGCAGTCCCAGAGTATAGGTGTTTTCGTAGCGACCGTTGGTTTGAATGCGCTCCTCCCAATAGCGGAGCATCGTCTGTCGGTTGGTGATGTAGTTGAAGTCACCGTAGGTGCCCACAGCCTTCCATTCGCCCTCATTGTTGCGCAACATCTGTTCGCAGTGGGAAGTACCCATCACGATGGCATAATCATCAGCAAGGCGAGCATTCTCTGCATTGAAATTGAAAGGCAATGTGCCTGGATGCATCGCTGGCCAAAGATAGTTACCCTTCAGGCGAAGCAATAGTTCAAACACCTTTTGATAGGTCTTCGGACCCACCTGATGCGTTTCCTTTTCAAACTGTTCCTCTGCCCAACGAGCCCATCCACCAAATCGCTCATCATTGATGAAGAATCCACGATACTTCACCGAGGGTTCTCCCTGCACGAACACCCCTGGCTCCACGTATGCACTCGTACGTGGCTGAGGATTCACGTCTGCCCACCAATACCACGGCGACACACCAATGGCTTCGGAGAGGGAAAGCGCTGCGAAGGCAGTGCCACGTCGGTCACTTCCTGCCAACACCAAGGCTTGTTCCACTCCCCTGAAAGGACGTTGCAAGGTAGTGACGACGAACGATTCCCACTTACCGCGAATGTTTCTCACATCGAGTTTTCCTGACTTCACCAATGCATCTATCAAACGACTCTGCCCCACAGTTCCGATAATGACAACATGGTTGCCTTTCAGCTCCTTCAGCTTTTGTGCTTGGCGAACAAGAGGACGAACCTTTCCGACCCGTTCCACATCATCCGCAAACAACTCCGCAGCAATAGACACCACCTTTGCATCCTGTCCATCAGTCCACAACGAAGCAGCCTGTCTCTGCTGAAAGAGCGCGAACCATTGTCCATTGTCTTGCTCCGAAACAATCGGAAAACTTTTTTCTATGGCAAAGGTCACAAAGGCAGAAGCACCAATAAGCCATCCTAATATGAAGGTCATCCATCGTTTCATAAGTTCCATTCATGATTTTAGTTTTTGCAAAGATAGTTCTTATTTCAGTAGCTGATTCATTTCTCACAAAACAAAATTAGTCTGAAACAAACTTTTATGGTTTTTTCTTGTTATCTTTGCGGGAATTTCGGTTAGTACGTGGAGCGTGAAGCGAGAAGTGTGGAGCGTGAAGCGAGAAGCGTGGAGCGTGAAGTGTGGAGCGTGAAGCGATTTCATCCGGAAGGCATTTTTCACTTTTCATTTTTAATTTTTAATTTTCTAGATGTATCAATTAGCAGAATTTCTTCATGATGTCGTCGGTTTCGATTGTGAACCCGACTGCAAAATATTCTGTCGCGAAAATAGGCTTGATGAGACATTCCTCACCAACAACATGAATGACACACTTGCCTGCTACACCTTCACCATCGTCACACATGGGCATCTCAGTCTCATCCACAATGGTAGCGAGGTGCACCTCTCGGCAGGCGACCTCTATTGCTACATACCAGGAGCTACCTGCACCATCGTCAGTGGCACCGACGACTATCGAAGCACTTGCTTGTTGGCAGATGAGAACCTCACCCTTTCCTCGCCCATAGTCCGACTGATGACTCATGCCACCTATTTTTCCATCATGATTCTCGACGAACACAAACTGGCTCTCTCTCCTACCGATGCAGACCACCTCGTCAGCATCATGCGACAGATTCTGGACTATCAGCAAAAACCACATCAATTCAAGCGCGATGTCCTCAACACCCTCTACACGCTTTTCTTGCTCGACCTCATGGACATTCAGGAGCGTAGCATCCGACAAGGACGCTATTCAGAGCGCATCGAACAACTGTTCACCGACTTCATTCAATTAGCTCATCAGCATTTCATCGAGCATCGTAACCTCGCATTCTATGCCGACCGCCTTCACATCACCCCTATCTATCTCTCGCGCGTCGTGAAAAGCATCACAGGCGACACCGTAGTTGCCTATCTGAATCGTCTGCTACTCATGGAAGCCACCTATCAGCTTCAAACTACAGAGGCATCCATCAACCAAATTGCTGAGAATCTCCACTTCGCCGACCAAGCCTCCTTCTCTAAATTCTTCCGAAGGATGCGTGGCATGGGACCCAAGGAATTCAGGAAAAGATAAATGTGAACGAATATACTGGCACACTCCTTTGGTTCTTCTGAACCTTCAGCTAAGCAAAAGCCAATCTATCCTTCGAATCTTCAGAACCATTCCTTCGGATGTTCTGGCGTTTTCCTTTGATTTTACTGAAACGCCGAGCCCTCAACGTTGTTATGGCGAGCCTTCGTTATCGCAACGCCGAGCCCTCGCTGATTCGATAACGAGCCCTCGGCAACTAGTTGAATTCAAAGGAGCGGTTCAGAATATCCACACGTGAGGGTCTGAGAATCCCAAAAACTACCGCAGACAATCCCCCCAACCGATGCAGACAATCCCCTTTCTTATCCCGAACTGGTGTAGAGTTAGTTTATTTTTTGTGGTTTCATTTAAATTCATTACTTTTGCTGAAACTTTCAGATTCTCAAAATCAACTCGATGGAATTACGAAATATATTATTGGTAGCTTTGGGCGGCGCTATCGGTTCAGTGTGCCGCTATCTCATATCAAAACTCTCCCTGGGAACATTTCCTTGGGGCACCCTCACTGTGAATATCCTTGGTTCGTTACTCATCGGATTATTGACGGGACTGATGCTGCGAGGCTCTGTTTCTCCCGAAATGAAACTGCTGCTCGTCACAGGTTTTTGTGGCGGATTCACCACCTTCAGCACTTTTGCTAACGAATCCTTTTCAATGATGCGCACGGGCGATGTTCTTCTCTCCGCTTTATACATAGGAGTGAGTGTGGTGGTTGGTGTTCTCGCTGTCTATGCAGGAATGCATTGGGCAGAGATGATGAAGTGAAGATTTTTGAGTGAGAATTTTGCATTTTGGCAAAATCGCTGTATCTTTGTAAATCGTATTACTTGTAAACTAACTTAAACTAAAAATAGCAAAAGATATGGAAATCAAAACCATTGGAATTGCCAGCGACCACGCTGCATTCCCACTGAAGCAATTCGTGAAACAGTATTTGGAAGAAAAGGGTATCCCTTACAAGGACTATGGCACTTACACGCCTGACTCTTGCAACTATGCCACTTATGGACATGCTTTGGCAGAGGGCATCGAGAAGGGTGAAGTGTATCCAGGCATTGCCATGTGTGGTAGTGGTGAGGGTATTTCTATGACGCTCAACAAGCACCAAAGCATTCGTGCTGGATTGTGCTGGATTCCTGAGATTGCTCATCTCATCCGTCAGCACAACAACGCCAATGTGCTCGTGATGCCAGGACGTTTCATCGACAACGAGATGGCTCGCAAAATCATGGACGAATTCCTCACGACGGAATTTGAAGGAGGCAGACATCAGCAGAGAATCGAAGACATTCCTGTCAAGGCTTAATCAATGATACTCATCAGGGATTTTAAGGATTGGAAGGATTTTTCCTCATTGCTTTACAATCCTTAAAATCCTTAAAATCCCTGATAAAAAACAAATTTCTGAAAAATATCCCTGATAAATATTACGACTCATGAAGAAACTTTTAACATTGTTATTACTACTCTGTTCCTTTTCTTGTTTGCCAATGATGGCACAGAAGAAGGGTACTTTCGAGGCTGGCAAAGGATCGTTCATGCTGAATGGAAAACCGTTCATCGTGAAGGCAGCAGAAATGCACTACCCTCGCATTCCTCGTGCTTATTGGGACCACCGCATCAAGATGGCGAAGGCACTGGGCATGAACACCATTTGTATTTATATTTTCTGGAACATCCACGAGCAACACGAAGGTCAGTTCGACTTCTCGGACAACAACGACGTGGCTGCATTCTGTAAATTGGCTCAGAAGAATGGCATGTACGTGATTGTGCGTCCTGGTCCATACGTTTGTGCGGAATGGGAAATGGGCGGTCTGCCTTGGTGGTTGCTGAAGAAGAAGGATATCCGCTTGCGTGAGCAGGACCCTTACTTCATGGAACGTGTGAAAATCTTTGAGGAGAAGGTGGGCGAACAACTCGCTGGTCTCACGATTCAGAAGGGCGGACCTATCATCATGGTGCAGGTGGAGAACGAATATGGTAGCTATGGCGAGGACAAGCCTTACGTGAGCGCCATCAGAGATTGTCTGCGTGGCATCTATGGTAAGGACTTGGCTCTCTTCCAGTGCGACTGGAGCTCGAACTTCGAGAAGAACGGATTGGACGACTTGGTGTGGACGATGAACTTCGGCACGGGTGCCAACATCGACCAGCAGTTCCGTCGCCTCGGACAGCTCCGTCCTGATGCTCCAAAGATGTGCTCCGAATTCTGGAGCGGTTGGTTTGACAAATGGGGCGCTCGCCACGAAACCCGCGATGCCAAGGACATGGTGGATGGCATGGACGAAATGCTTTCGAAGGGTATCAGCTTCTCGCTCTACATGACGCACGGCGGTACGAGTTTCGGACACTGGGCAGGTGCGAACAGTCCTGGCTTTGCTCCTGACGTTACCAGCTACGACTATGATGCGCCTATCAACGAATATGGTCTTGCCACTCCTAAGTTCTACCAACTTCGCGAGATGATGGCGAAGTACAACGACGGCAAGAAGATGCCTGCTGTGCCTAAGGCTCCAATGCCAATTATCACGGTGCCAAAGTTTGAGCTGAAGGAGTTTGCACCTTTCCATAGAAATCAGCATCTTATCCCTGCGGTCAATCCAATGACTTTCGAAGAAATGGATTTGGGCTGGGGCATGACGTATTACGTGACAAAACTCCCAGAAGTTCCTGTTCAGAGCGTGCTGACAATGGATGCTCACGACTACGCACAGGTGTTCATCGACGATGTATATATAGGCAAAATAGACCGCGTGAAGAACGAGAAGAGTTTAACGCTACCTGCCATCAAGCAGGGACAGAAGATGAGCATCCTCGTAGAAGCTATGGGACGTATCAACTTCGGGCGTGCCATTAAAGACTTCAAGGGAATAGTGGGCGATGTAGTTATTAATACTGAGATAGACGGTAACGAGGTGGCATGGACGCTCAAGCGTTGGACGATGACTCCTATCTCTGACGACTACAACAGAGCTTCCCGTTCTTTCGACTCTGATGCCTACCCTAATTCCTTAGGAAAACCTCTTGGCGACCACATGGGTAAGCGTGGCTATTATCGTGGCTACTTCAATCTCTCGAAGGTGGGCGACACGTTCCTGAACTTCGAGACATGGGGCAAGGGACAAGTGTATGTGAACGGTCATGCTATGGGTCGCATCTGGAGCATTGGCCCTCAGCAGACGCTCTACGTGCCTGGCTGCTGGTTGAAGAAGGGCAAGAACGAGGTCATTGTGCTCGATGTGGTTGGTCCGAAAGAGGCTGTGGTTTGGGGACAGGACAAACCTGAACTCGACAAGTTGCAGCTGGAGAAGAGCAACAAGCACAACAACATTGGCGACAAGCCAGACCTCAACTCCGACACTCCTGCTGCAACGGGCGCATTTACAGCTGGCAACGGTTGGCAGAAAGTGAACTTTGCTAAGCAGGCAAAGGGCAGATTGCTCTGCATTGAATGTCTCTCTGCTCAAGACGGTCAGGAAGTGAGTGCCATCGCTGAAATCTACGCACTCGATGCACAAGGCAAGCGTCTCAGCCGCGAACCTTGGACAACGAAGTATGCCGATAGCGAAAACGAAAATGGCAACCACACGGGTGACAAGGTCTATGACTTGCAGGAATCGACTTACTGGCAGACGTCGAAGGGTGCTAGTTTCCCTCACCTTCTCGTCATCGACCTCGGTGCGGAGCAGACGGTGAGCGGCATTGAATATCTGCCACGCGCTGAACAAGGTGCTCCTGGCAGTGTGAAGAACTACAGGATTTACGTGAAGTAATCAACCATTATTATATATTATAAGGTGCTTTCATAAGAACCCACCTTTATCCTTAATGGTACTGTAAACAGCGTGGTGGGAAACTTATTCCATCACGTTGTTTCCTTTAGCATGGTAGTATTTCGCACATTGGAATTCGAGAACAAAATAATTCTTGTTTTCAACTCTCCTTTACCTTTTTTTGTCTCTAAGATGTTTTTTTTAACAAAAAAGACGTGCTATTCAGCATTTTTTGATTAACTTTGCAGCCTGTTTAGTTGTAAACTAAATTTAGATAGTCTCTAAATACAAATCAAATTGGCATTGCAACATCTTCAAAATGAGGGTATTTTTGCTCAAAGACAGCAAAGAATAGCAAGTCAATCATAAATCAGATTATGGGTTTATTACAAGAAAAATTGAGTAAGTATAGGGAACCGCAGAAGTACATGGAAGCGGGCATCTATCCTTATTTCCGCGAAATCGACAGCCATCAGGATACAGAAGTGACCATGAGCGGCAAGAAGGTGCTCATGTTCGGTTCTAATTCTTATATGGGACTCACATACGATAAGCGGATTGTAGAGGCTGCAGTGAATGCAACCAAAAAGTATGGTACTGGATGCGCAGGTTCTCGTTTCCTGAACGGAACACTCGATATTCATATCCAATTGGAGCAGGAACTCGCTGAATTCGTCGGCAAAGACGAAGCACTCGTTTTTTCTACAGGTTTCACTGTGAACTCGGGTGTTGTGCCTTGCCTTACAGGACGCAATGACTACATACTTGGTGACGACCGCGACCACGCATCTATCGTAGATGGACGCCGCCTCTCCGTTTCTACATTCTTCCATTACAAGCACAACGACATGGAGGATTTGGAGCGAGAACTGAAACGCTGCCGTCCAGATGCCATCAAGTTGATTATTACCGACGGTCTCTTCTCCATGGAAGGTGACCTTGCAAAACTGCCACAAATCGTTGAACTCAAGAAGAAGTACGACGCTGCCATCATGGTAGATGAAGCTCATGGCCTTGGCGTGTTTGGTAGAAACGGACGTGGAACATGCGACCATTTTGGTGTAACAGACGATGTGGACCTCATCATGGGTACATTCTCAAAGTCGCTGGCATCAATCGGTGGTTTCATTGCTTCCGACCACGACACCATCAACTGGCTGCGCCATAACTCTCGTACTTATATCTTCTCGGCTTCCAACACTCCTGCAGCCACTGCTGCTGCACTCGAAGCACTCCATATTATCAAGAGTGAGCCAGAGCGTCAGGAAAACCTTTGGAAGATTACGAACTATGCACTGAAGCAATTCAAGGATGCAGGTTTTGAAATTGGCGAAACAGAGAGTCCTATCATTCCTCTTTATGTGCGCGATGCTGCTAAGACCTTCGAAGTGACTCGCTTGGCTTTCGACAGAGGCGTGTTTATCAACCCTGTGATTCCACCAGCATGTGCTCCACAAGACACACTCGTTCGCGTGGCACTGATGGCTACTCACACAAAGGAACAGGTTGACACTTGTGTTTCAGCCCTCGTTGATAGTTTCAAAGAACTTGGTATTCTGAAATAACCATGATGAAGCTTCAATCACATACTTATTTTTAAACTCAAAAGCTCTGCTAACTCAACAGCCGTCATTCACAGTTGAGTTAGCAGAGTTTACTTTTATGAAAGCCCCAAGTGGGCTCTCATTGTTTTTATACACAAACTCAAAATTATCGTTTAAAGTTTAACGTTTAACGTTTAAAGTAAGAAGATATTTTTCCGCGATAACTTAAAAACTCAACAACTTAAAAACTCAAAAACTTATTTTTTATGTGCGGTATAGTTGGATATATTGGAAAGCGCAATGCTTACCCTGTTCTCATCAAGGGACTTAAGAGATTGGAATACAGAGGTTATGATAGTGCTGGTGTGGCACTTATCACCGAAAAAGGAGACCTGCAAGTTTACAAAACAAAAGGCAAGGTAGCAGACCTTGAAGCCTATGTCGAAGACAAGGACGTTAGCGGAACTGTAGGTATCGCTCACACACGCTGGGCAACTCATGGAGAGCCAAACTCCACCAATGCCCATCCTCACATTTCCAATTCAGGAAATCTTGCCATCATCCACAACGGCATCATCGAAAATTATGCTACGCTGAAGGAGGGACTCATGGCAAAAGGTGTGGAATTCAAAAGCCACACAGATACTGAAGTGATTGTTCAACTCATCGAATACATTCGTCTGAAGCGTCATACCGACTTGCTCACCGCAGTACGTATGGCTCTTCATCAGGTGATTGGAGCGTATGCCATTGCGCTGCTCGACAAGAATAATCCAGACGAAATCATCGCTGCCCGCAAGAGTAGTCCACTCGTTGTGGGAATTGGCAAGGACGAATTCTTCTTGGGTTCCGACGCCTCCCCTATCATTGAATACACCAACAAGGTGGTTTATTTGGAGGACAAGGACATCGCTGTCATCAACCGCAAAACAGGAGATGTTGATTTCGTCAACATCAACAATGAAAAGATGGATCACGAGGTGAAACAAATCGACCTCAACCTCGACCAGATAGAAAAAGGCGGATTCCCTCATTTCATGCTGAAAGAGATTTTCGAACAGCCTAAATGTTTGACAGACTGCATGCGTGGACGTGTGAATGTGGAAGCCAACAACGTGGTGCTTTCAGCAGTCATCGACCATGGTGAGAAAATCATCAATGCTCGACGCATCATCATCGTGGCTTGCGGAACGAGCTGGCATGCATCTCTCATCGGCAAACAACTCATTGAAGGTATTTGTCGAATCCCTGTCGAAGTGGAATATGCCTCTGAATTCCGTTACAGCAATCCTGTGATTGACTCGAGCGATGTGGTCATTGCCATTTCCCAGTCGGGAGAAACTGCCGACACGTTGGCTGCCGTTCAGTTGGCAAAAGAACGTGGTTCGTTCATCTATGGCATTTGCAACGCCATCGGTTCATCTATTCCTCGTGCAACCGATACGGGTTCCTATATCCACGTGGGTCCAGAAATCGGTGTGGCTTCCACCAAAGCATTCACAGGTCAAGTCACTGTCCTCACCATGCTGGCTCTCGCCATTGGAAAGGCACGTGGCACCATCGCACATGAGGACTACATCCAATTGGTTCAGGAACTGAACTCTATTCCTGAAAAGATGAAGAAAGTGCTTGAGCTGAACGACCGCATTCGTGACATTTCCCGTGTCTTCACCTACGCTCACAATTTCCTCTACTTGGGTCGTGGCTATAACTACCCTGTAGCATTGGAAGGTGCACTGAAACTGAAGGAAATCAGCTATATCCATGCCGAAGGTTATCCAGCTGCCGAAATGAAGCACGGACCTATCGCCCTGATCGACGAGGAAATGCCTGTTGTAGTCGTTGCTACTCACAACCAACTTTATGACAAGTTGATGAGCAACATTCAGGAAATCAAGGCACGTAAGGGTCGCGTCATCGCTATCGTTACAGAAGGTGATGAAAAGGTGAAGAACCTTGCAGATGAATACATCGAATTGCCACAAACCCTCGAATGTTTGGAGCCACTGCTTGCAACCATTCCTCTCCAACTCTTGGCATACCACATTGCCATTTGCAAGGGTAAGGACGTTGACCAGCCACGAAACTTGGCTAAGTCAGTCACCGTGGAATAAGCATAAAACTATTAAAGTTTGGGTACAAAGGAAAAAATTCGTAACTTTGTACCCAATATAAATATAAACCATACTATTCATTATTTTTTATGAGAAAAAAATCTCTGGGCAGGGATTCTCTTCTGCCCTTCTTTTTTGTGTTTTTCATGGGAAACTTGATGACATCGTGCATCAAGCAAGAAGAGCTGAATGCAGAGTGCGACATTGAGTCTGCATACGTTCACACGACTAAATTCAGCGACCTGTTTTTTACAGAAAACGACACGATTGTAAATGTAATCTCCACATCCAACAACGTCGTTTTCTTAGTGAGAAGAACCGCAGACCTCACTGCACTGAGTCCTAAATTCAATCTAACAAAAGGGGCAACCATTTCTCCTGAGAGTGGTTCCACCCACGATTTCAGTCATGGACCCGTCGTTTACACAGTGACATCGGAAGATGGACAGTGGAAACGTCAGTATAACGTGCAGTTCAAGGTCAATCCTAACTTGATGGACTTTGATTTTGAAAACTACATTCTCGAGAAGTCCAAATATGTGTCAGAAAAAGAAGACTATGGCTTCTACTACAAATGGCATGAGATTGACAGCGAAGGTAAGGCTATGGAATATTGGGACACAGGAAATTCAGGATTCACCCTCAGCAACTATTCGGCAAAGGCTGATGAATATCCATCGGTGATGATTCCTGACGGTTACGAAGGAGCTGGTGTGAAACTCACCACTCGCACTACTGGAACCCTGGGAAAAACTTTCAAAAAACCTATTGCAGCAGGCAACTTGTTCATTGGAGAGTTTGATGTCATGCAGTCTATGACCAACACGCTCAAGACAACGAAGTTTGGAAGACCATTCGACAAAAAACCAATGAAGTTGACCGGATACTACAAGTATAAGCCAGGCGAAGTATTCACCGACAAGGATTTCAATACTGTTGAAAACAGAACCGATAGCGGTTCCATCTACTCCGTTTTCTATCGCAATGAAGTCAAAGCTGGCGACCACATGGAAAAGATTTTGCTTTATGGCGACGATGTGCAAACCAATCCGCAGATTGTTGCCCTTGCCAAATTCGACGACCTGAAGCCAACGGATGAGTGGACTTACTTCGAGCTTGAATACAAGTACCGTCAGGGCGTTGACGATGAAATCCTCAACAAATTGGGATATAACCTCACAGTCGTTTTCTCTTCGAGCAGAAGCGGAGACACCTTCGAAGGTGCAGTAGGAAGCACACTTTACATAGACAAAGTTCGTATTATTTGTGACACAACAGAATAGAAAAATGAAAAAGATTATATTTACATCTCTGCTGATCCTCTCCTCAGCCTCATGCTGGAGCCAGAGTTTTTTTAACGATATCAAAGTGTCAGCACGTGCTGGTTACAACGTAGGAGGCACACAGCCAGTAGGATTGCCAGCAAGCATTCGCAAACTCAATAGCTATACCGTCAAGTCGAACTACGTCATTGGTGTCGATGCCGAAAAGCCTATCAGTTCCAAATGGGGCGTCATGCTGGGACTTCGATTCGAGAACAAGGGTATGGAAATTGATGCCACCGTCAAGAAATACTATATGGAAATCGTGAAAGGTGGTGACTCCATGAAAGGTTATTTCTACGGAGACAATTTCACACGCGTGAAGCAATGGATGCTCACAGTGCCTGTTCAGGCAGCCTTCAATCCAAGCGACAAAGTCCGACTCAAGTTTGGTCCTTACGTTTCGTTCCTCACAGCCAAGGATTTCAGCGGATATGCTTACGATGGTTATCTTCGCGGAAACACTCCTGTTGGTCCAAAAGTGGACTTGGGACACGAGGATAACACACGAGGCAACTACGACTTCCCAGACGACATGCGTAATTTCCATGTTGGTTTGAATTTGGGTGTCGATGTGAAGGTTTACAAGCAGTTGGGTGTATTTGCCGATTTGGCATGGGGACTCAACGGCATCTTCAAGAAAGACTTCAAGACCGTTGAACAAACCCTCTACCCTATCTATGCCACTTTAGGTATTGTTTACCAAATCAAGTAATCATTAAAAAAACTTGGGATGATTTTATAAAGGAAAGAAATTAGAATAATTAGAATAATTACTCCAAAAATTGGTGTTGTTTTAAAAAAACATATTATTTCTGATAAAATTATTCTAATTATTCTAATTTCTTTCCTAAAACAATTGACTAACGCCGAGCTAAAGGTTCGTGTAAATTCGAGTAATTCGTGGTTAAAAAATTCAAAATGAATGGATTAAAATAATCCCAAGTTTTTATATCGTTACTAATAGTTTAGCCCCGCCTACTTCCGTTGAGAAGCAGGCGGGGCTATTTGTTGTGAAGGATGAATCCTTCGAATCACACAGTTGAATTACTTGAAGAGTTTCTGAGCCATCTGATAGAGACTACGACGCCAAGTGAGGAACTCGTGAGCAGTGCCTTCAGAGATGTAACCCTCAGCATTGAAGCCAGCAGCCTTCAGAGCATCAGCAGCAGCCTTGATACGGTCTGGACCTTCCTTGCTACCACAGCTCAAGAAGATGTAGTCAACCTGATTCTTATCCTTGATTTCCTCTGGCGTATAAACACCACCACTCAACAAACCATAGTGACCAAATGTCTCAGGACGAGCGAGCGTGATTGAGTGAGTTTCCATACCTCCCATCGAAAGTCCAGCCATAGCGCGGAACTTCTTCTGAGCCTTTGTGCGGAAGTGGCTATCAATGTAAGGAACGAGTTCGTCAACAAGAACCTTTTCGAAATCCTGTGAAGCCCCATTGCGGTCGCCACCGAAACGAATTTGGTTCGTGAGGCCGTAAGTCATCACCACGATGAATGGAAGAGCCTTGCCATCAGCAATCAGGTTGTCCATGATAATACCAGCCTTACCCTGAACAGGCCATGACGTTTCGTTCTCACCCCATCCATGCTGCAAGTAGAGCACAGGATAGCGCTGCTTCTTGTTCTTGTCGTAACCAGCAGGAGTATAAACGTAAGCAGGACGAAGTTGGTCACCACCCACCTTGCTTGGGAAGAGCACGCGCTGGAGGTTGCCATGCTCAATGTCAGTACGCTCTGCATAGAAAGCACCATCGTGAGCAGGAACTTCTGTACCACCCTGCCAACGGCTACCACCATAGTAGAAATTAGAACCTGGGTCAACCACCGTAGCACCATCGATAGACATCGTGTAGTAGTGGAAACCTTCATCCTCAGGCATGAGCGTAGTACCCATCCATGAACCGTCCTTCTGCTTCTTCAGCACCGTACCGCCCATGCCACCACCGTGACCAGCTGAGCAAATCACGTACTTAGCATCTGGAGCAATAACACGGAAACGAACATAACCCTGAGAGTTCACCTGTGGGTATTCATAACCAGGCTGACAAGTCTCACAAGGCTTGAAATCTTCCTTCACATTCTGAGGCTTATCAAACTGAGGGTCGAAATCACGAAGCACGCGATACAAGTTCTTTGGACGATAGTCACGGTCGAATGGCAGAGGATAGTTGTTAGCACCAAGCCAAGAATCACGGTCGCTGAGGTTCCAGAAAGTCACACAGTCAACCTTGTCCTTATGATTGCGAAGCACGCGGAAGAAAGTAGAATACTGAGCCTCCTGCAAGAGCTTCATGTCGTTGGTGATATTCACACCCTCGTTACGGCTGAACTGCAACTGACCACCCATTTCCTGGTTCACACGGATGTCGAGCTCAGTCACATGGATATGATCCACGATTTCCGAATACTTTTGAAGAGCAGCTTCCATGTCCTCCTCAGAAGGACCATAGATGTTGTAGTGTCCCTGCATACCGATACCATCGATAGGCACACCAGCAGCCTTCATTTCCTTCACCATATTATAAATACGGTCGCGCTTCGCAGGGTCGCACTCGTTGTAGTCGTTGTAGAAAAGCAATGCGTTAGGGTCAGCCTCGCGAGCAAACTCGAAAGCCTTGCGGATATATTCATCATTGCCACAAATCTTGTAGAAAGTAGTTTCGCGCAAAGGCTGACGAGCAAAACGACCATCCACAATAGCCTCGTTGAACACGTCCCAACAGTAAACCACATCCTTGTAGCGCTTCATCACGGTCTGGATATGCTCCTTCATACGAGCGAAGAGCACCTCTTTCTTCACGAGCTTCTTGTTCTTGTCGTAGAACATCCAGTCACACATCTGCGAGTGCCACATCAAGCAGTGACCACGCAGCTTAATGCCGTTCTGGCGGCAGAAATCAGCAATCTTGTCAGCCCTTTCCCAAGTCCATTTGCCATCCTCAGGATGCACCGAGATAGGCTTCATGTCGTTCTCAGCAGTGATGCTGTTGAACTCTTTCTTCACGATAGCAGACTGTTCAGCGTCAGTAATGTTGCGCTGATTCACAGCCACACCAATCATGAAATAATTCTTGTAAGAATCTTTCAGCGATTTGTTTGGATCAAGCTGCAACTGTTGACCACGGAACTGAGCACTTGCAGTCACTCCCATGAGCAACAGACCAAGCACCATCATCAATTTTCTTTTCATAATAACAGTTATAATTAATAGGTGAATAATTGGAGTCATCAATTTGTAACGATGCAAAGATAGTAGAAAAGCCTTTAAGTCCTTTTCAGATATGTAATCAATCCTATTAAAATTGTAACATTTCAAGAAAAAGCACTAACTTTGCAAACAAATCAAAACCCAAAACAATCTAAAACAAAGAATTTGAGAGTGATTTCATCCCACTACCCTCGCCCAACGTGAAGCGTGAAGCGTGGAGTGTGAAGCGTTGCCATCCGGATGGCATTTTTCACTTTTCACTTCTCACTTCTCACTTAAATATTCGCCTGCGGCTCGAAATGAAGTTTAAAATTGAAACATAAAATTTTATTTAAAATTCTAAATGATAATTCTAAATACAATTTCAAGCGAAGCGCCCCAAATCCTTTTAAATCCTTTAAATCCCTGATTATTTTTCACTGATCATCATGCGAATCGACATCATCACCGTTCTGCCCGAACTATTTGGAGGTTTCCTCACCGAAAGTATCTTAGGACGTGCACAAGCCAAGGGCCTTGTGGAAATTCACGTACATAATCTGCGCGACTACACCAAAGACAAGCACAAGCGAGTAGATGACTACCCCTTTGGTGGTGGCAGTGGCATGATCATGCAAATACAGCCCATCGCCGACTGCATTGCTGCACTGCAAAAGAATCTGAAAGAAACGACGGGAGAGGAGTATGACGAAATCATCTTCACCACCCCCGACGGTGAGCAGTTCGACCAACCGATGGCAAACTCACTCTCGCAACTCAAAAACATCATCATCCTCTGTGGGCACTACAAAGGCATCGACCAACGAGTGCGCGACAAACTCATCACACGCGAAGTGTCGATAGGTGATTTTGTCCTTTCTGGCGGAGAACTGGTGGCAGCCATGATGACAGATGCCATCGTGCGAGTCATCCCAGGTGCTATTGGTGATTCTCAGGCAGCCCTCGACGACTGCTTCCAAGACGAGCTCCTTGCACCTCCCATCTACACACGTCCAGCCTCCTACCCTGGCTTTGGCGATGTGCCAGCCGTCCTTCTTTCGGGTGACCCGAAGAAAATCCGCGAATGGGAACTGCAACAAGCCATGGAACGAACCCAGAAGCTTCGTCCCGACTTGCTGAAATAAAACCATTGGTTGGAGCTCATCTATGCAGATAAGCAAGATTTTGAATACTTTTGGAAAAAAAGCAGAGAAAAAATTTGGTAGTTAATAAAAAAGCAGTACCTTTGCACTCGCTAAACGAAAGGAACGACCTTTCGAAGCAAGTTTAAAGGTGCGTTAGTTCAGTAGGTTAGAATATCTGCCTGTCACGCAGGGGGTCACGAGTTCGAGTCTCGTACGCACCGCAAAAAAGGAAGCCACGTGGCTTCCTTTTTTATTTGTATAGATTTTTCAAGAAAAGTATCTTTTCATTTTCTGACCACTTGTCTGTGTAATTGACAGAAAAGTTGCTGACATTTCCATTTTTTTCACCTATCAAAAAGAATGTATTGACAGCATTTCCATCATTCTTACCTGAAACATTGCAGATAATATAGTTTTTCACTCTGTCCGTTTCAATCATTCGAGACTGTAATCCAAAACTGTCTTGAAAATAAGCTGACTCCCATTCATAATAAGTCTTGAGGAAGTCATAACCTTTCAGTTTACCATCCCTATTGAATTCATAGGAATCATACCTGCCAAAAGCAATCGCGACTGAAATAGAGTCTTGATTCCTGAAGAACTGTTGTTTGCTAACACTGACATAGTTGCCCTTTTCCCATTTTCCAGGAAGGGACACACTTCCATAAGGAAGAACAAAATATTCAGTTGTATTATTGGCTTCATTGTATTTCCCTCCAACAATGGTAGATGATTTGTTGGAAGCACAAGAAGTAAATAACAAAGCGGTAGCCAAAATAATACCCAACGTAATCTTTTTGATTTGAATTTCCATTTGCGTATTAAATTAATTCTATGTGGTAATAACATCCTAATGTAGTCGCCTGCGGCGAGAAATCGTACAAATCTAATCAAATCTATCATATTATTTGTCAGATTTGTAAAGATTTGGAAGATTTCTGCTCCGAATAGAGCACTCCATAAGTCGTTAGGAACTTATCACCATACAGAGTAAATTAATTTAGGAATTAGGACTCGAATTCGCTTGCAAATATACAATCTTATTTCAACAAAACTTGTCTTTCAGCCGTTAATAAGCGTCTAAGGACGGTAATCTTCTAATTATTTTAATTTCTTTCCCTAAAAAATAGTCCCAACTTATTATTTTATTGTTACTAAATCTACGAGGACGATGCCTTGTTCATCATTGAATTGCAAAAGAGAAAATCAATGTCTGCTTCCGAGGTTGATGCCTACATAGAGGTTGATGGAACCAAAGTTGTTGCGAACCTTGAGTTCGTCCATATTGAAGCTGTTGCTATAGTAAATGGCATTGGCACCAGCATACCAACGTGTGTTGTTATAGACGATACCGGCACGTGCCGTATAGTCGAGATTGAAAGAAGTCTTTTTGTAAGTATTGTAAATATTTTTTTCTGCGTCTATGATTTCGATGGTTGCCTTATTGAATTTCAAGGCAGGGTTGATGGCAAGGTGTGCTCCTACAGCCCAATTGTGGGCAAACACCCAGTTGTAGCCATAGCCCAACTGAGCAGTGATGCTCTTGTAGTTGGCATCTCGCAACACTTCTTCCCCTTCCATTATTTCCTCGAAGATAGCTTTAAATAACTGATAGACGTCCCCACCTGGTTTGAGGCTCTCCAAATCTTCTTCGGTTAATTCTTCTTTGTGATCCTTCATGACATTGTAGTAGGTGCCCTGATAGAGCATGTCGGTAAGGAAATCGACTTGATTGAGGTCGAGCATCGTTTTCATATAACCTAAGCCAAAGGTTGGGGAGCCGGCGCTCTTGCGCTGCACGGTGCTCTGGGCAAACACGGCTGGCATGGAGTAGTGCTTGTGGTTGAGCACATAATAGAGGTCGAATCCCAAGTATTTCGTGGAAAACGAACTACAGGTCATGTTCTTTGGAAAAGCCTCCTCATCTTCCTTGTCTAAGCCCAGCTTGCGAATCTTGAAGTCGCCATTCACTTTTCGGTAGAAGACATCCAAGCCGAAGGCATTGGTATAGACTCCCAGCGTGAAGTCGGTGCGGTTTTTCGACTTGAAGAAATTCTTCATGTCGATGGTATAGCCCAAGAAGAGGAACTTGTAGCCGGCAAAGGGACCCAGCTTGAAGGCAGGGTCGGACGACAGGATCATCTTATCGCCATCGCCAAAGTCCATCGACACTCGGTCGAACACGTATGAACCTTGCCCCATCACCGTCCAGTCGTAGTGCTGTGGTTCTATGTAGGTGGTGTCGGTATCGAACAACGTCTCCAAAAAACTCTTTCGGTATTCTTGTGCAAAGACTGTCGGAGCACAAGCCAAAAGCAAAAACAGGGTAAAAAGCTTTCTTTTCATGCTGCAAATTTAGCACTCAGCAACGTGAAAAACAAAATTTCGAGTGATTTTGTCATCATCGAGGTATCGCTTTCTGCATAAAATCCTCTCTTTCACCCTAAAATAATGCACTCTGTTTCTTCTTGATGAGAAAGAATTTCTCTATCTTTGCGGATGGAAACTGATAACTTTTAACTGAACTATCAAACGATGAAGAAAAAAACACTGATTGTAGCTGCAAGTCTTCTCTTGTGCTTCTCCACGAGCCGTGCAGCAAGTTGGGGTCCATGCCTTTTCGAGGCTTTCCCTGAAGAAACGAAAGCAGAACAACCCATCACCACTGAAACACAGAAGGAAAAGAAACGCATCACCATCTTCACCATCGGTGACTCCACGATGGCGGACAAGGCTATCGACAGCGACAAGCAGGAACGAGGATGGGCGATGATGCTGCAAGGCTTCTTCCCAAAAGGCGTGGATGTAGATAACCACGCTCTCAATGGCTATTCCTCCAAAAGTTTCATCGACAACGGCAAATGGCAGGCAGTTCTCGACAAACTGCAAGCGGGCGATTATGTCATCATTCAGTTTGGGCACAACGACGAAAAAGCAAATCCAGCTCGCCATACCGACCCAGGCAGCACCTTCGATGATAATCTTCGCAAATTCGTGAACGAAACACGTGCCAAGGGTGCCACCCCTATCTTGATGAACAGCATCGTCCGCCGCAAGTTCTATCAGGATGCCAATGCCGTGGCAGCCGACGACAATCGTGTGAGCGAACTGAAAAAGGTGACTGAGGGCGACACACTCATCGACACGCATGGAGCTTACCTCGTGCCTCCTCGCACGGTGGCAGAGGAAATGGGGGTGGTGTTCGTAGATGCCAACAAGATTACCCACGACCTCATCCAGCCAATGGGTCCTGAGGACTCCAAGCGTCTTTTCATGTGGATCAAGCCTGGGGAATATGAAGTCTATAAGGATGGACGACAGGACGACACGCACCTGAACGTGTTTGGTGCTCGTACCATCTGCCGTGCACTCATTCATGCTGTCTGCGAGAAAGTACCTGAATTGGCAAAACTCGAAAAGGACTTCGACATTGTGGTGAGCCAGCAAGGACGTGGGGAGTTCTTCGATCTTCAGCAAGCTGTGAACAGTGTTCCTGCGGGTAAGAAATGCCGCATCCTCGTGGCTGATGGAGAGTTTGGAGATGTGCAGAAACCAAAGGGTTCGAAAGTGAAAATCATCAAAAGGAAATAACATGAAAAAGCAAATCATACTGGCAGCGTTGTGCTTCATGGGACTCACTGCCTCAGCCCAAAGCGTTACGACTTTCACTCACCCTTGGCAGGGCAAGAAAGTGGGATATATCGGTGATTCCATCACTGACCCCAGGAACAAGACTGGTCAGAAAAAATACTGGTTGTGGCTTCAGGAATGGTTGGGCATCACCCCATACGTTTATGGTGTGAGTGGACGTCAATGGAATGACGTGTGTCGTCAAGCCACCAAACTCAAGGAAGAACATGGCGACGACGTGGATGCCATCTTCGTTTTCATGGGCACCAACGATTGGAACAATGCCGTGCCGATGGGTGAATGGTATGCAGAAAAGGATTCTATGGTGGAATTTGCGCATGGGGGAAGTACCAAACAACTGGTGCAACGCCGCCATCGTGAGCTGGTGAAAGGCAACGACAGCTTTAAGGGACGTATCAACTTGGCACTCGATTCGCTCAAGCGCCTCTACCCTCACAAGCAAATCGTTCTCCTCACTCCTATCCATCGTGCTCGTTTCTATGCCAACGAAAAGAACTGGCAACCTACCGAGGATTGGAGCAACTCTCTCGGACTCTTCATCGACGACTATGTGCAGGCTGTGAAAGAGGCTGGCAACGTGTGGGCAGTGCCTGTCATTGACTGGAATTCCACTTCTGGACTCTATCCTATGCACGAGAACGAAGATTACTTCGGACACGAAAACGACCGCCTCCATCCGAACGACAAAGGGCAAGAGCGCATGGCTCGCACGCTGATGTACCAACTGCTGGCATTGCCTTGCCAATTCTAAGTAATCCTTAAATAATAACTTGGGATGATTATATAAAGGAAAGAAATTAGAATAATTAGAAGATTACCGTCCTTAGACGCTTGGGCAAAGCAACCAAGAATTTTGTCAGAAATAATCTGTTTTGTTTAAAACAATCCAATTTTTGGAGTAATTATTCTAATTATTCTAATTTCTTTCCTTAAACAATATACATCGTCGAGCTGAAGGTTCGTGGTTGAGAATAATCCTAAGTTTTCATTGCTAAAATATTCTTCACGCTTCTCTCTTATGAAAAAAAGTATTTTACTCTCCCTTGCCCTGATTTGTTCTTTGGGTTGTGTTGCGCAGAAAACTCGAATGGGCGACTATTTGGAGTCCACCTCCTATAACGATGATAAGCGTGGAGCCGAACGATGGTTGCAATATGTTCCGAAGGATGATGCTTTCGTGTGTGTGAATGGCAAGAACCGATTCACTCGCGCTCTCTATGGAGGCTACACGCAATACCGTCTCGAAACCAGTGACCGCCCTGCCTTTGCACTCTTCCTGAATTCTCGGAATTGTAGAAATATACAAGTGTTTGCCACTTACAAAGGTACTGAAATCTCCCTCGATGCCACTGATTTCTGTGAGGCTCGCTACACGAAAGGCATGCGTACTTACATCGTTCGTGACCATCGTTGGGGCAATGCAGAAATGCTCATCGATGCCACTTGTCTTTACGATGCTGATGCTGCATTGCTGAGATTCACCACCAAGGGATTTGATAGCGATGTGACGCTGAAAGCCGTTTTGAAAAACATCGCTGTCACTCGTCTTTCCCGCAATGGTGACCTCGGTGCCGACAAGCCTGGTTGTTTCGAAGCAAACGGGGATGCGCTCGACACAAAACAATGGAACATGAGGGGTGATGGCGAGTCCTTTGCTCGTACTGATAGCCTTGAATTCACTGCTAACGTAAACGGAAAGGCAGCATTTGAGAAGAATCTCAAGCTTTTGAACGAAGTGGCAAACCGCATCCACTTCGACACACCCGACCCATATATCAACGCCATCGACGAAGCACTGATGTTTGCTGCAGAAGGTGCTTGGGATGGAGAAACTTGGCTGCATGGTGCCATCGGTTGGCGCATGCCGCTCAATGGTTGGCGTGCAGGCTATCTGAGCGATGTGCTGGGCTGGGACGACCGTGCCAAAAAGCATTTCAATGCATACGCAGCCAGTCAGGTGACGGATGTGGAACCTGTCATCCCGCATCCTTCGCAAGACGCTGCGATGAACATGGCAAGAGCTGAGAAGAAATGGGGAACTCAGATGTATTCCACAGGGTACATTTGTCGCAATCCGAACCGAAACGACCAAATGCACCACTACGACATGAACCTCAACTACATTGATGAGCTGTTATGGCATTTCCAATATGATGCCGACATCGAGTACATGAAGCAGATGTGGCAGGTGTTGGAACGTCATCTGGCATGGGAAAAGCGCAATTTCGACCCCGACGGCGACCATCTCTACGATTCCTATTGTTGCATCTGGGCAAGCGATGCCCTTTATTATAGTGGTGGTGCTGGTACCCACTCCACTGCTTACAACTATCGTGGCAATCTTCTCGCTGCCAAAATTGCAAAAATGATTGGAAAAGATGGTTCAAAATATGAAGCTGAAGCCGCTGCCATCCTCAAGGCGATGAACGAGCGTTTGTGGGTGAAGGACGGACAGCACTGGGCTGAATACCAAGACTTGATGGGATTGCAACGAGTGCATGAAGATGCAGCCCTTTGGTCCATCTATACCCCTGTGGATTGTGGCGTGGGTACGCCCGAACAGATGTACCAAACGACTCGCTATGTGGATCGCAACATTCCGCATATCGACGTGCGTTTTAGCGTTCCTGAGCAATACAAGAACTATTGGCACCCAACTGCTGCCGATCAGCATCTGCAAGTCATCAGCACCAGCGACTGGTTGCCTTACAACTGGAGTATCAACAATGTGGCTTCAGCCGAAATCATGAATATGGTGCTTGCCTATTTCAAGGCAGGACAGTCCGACAAGGCTTATCGAATCCTCAAAGGCAATGTGATGGACCAGATGTACGTTGGTGACAGCCCTGGCAATCTCGGACAAGTGAGTTTCTACGATGCAGCACGTGGTGAGTGTTATCGCGATTTCTCCGACAACACAGGCATTTCCGCCCGTGCCTTCATCCAGGGACTCTTTGGCATTGTTCCTCAAGCACTCGATGGCATTTGCTACATCCAACCAGGTTTCCCACAGGAATGGAACCATGCTTCCATCACCACTCCTTACCTCTCCTACTCTTTCCATCGTGAGAATGGCAAAGACATCTACGAAATCCATCAAAATTTCAAGCAGCCTCTCCGAATTATCTTCCGCCAAAGCCTCGGCGATGGAAAATGGAGAATCGTTGAAGGAAACAGCGAACAATCGCAGCAAATCGTTGTGGAAAGCAGAGTGAACAAAAACGATAACGAAAACGAAGACTGCCATCCGGACGATATCGCTTCACGCTTCTCACTTCACGCTTCACTCTCTGCCCCTACCGAGGGAAAAGTAAAGCGTCCTATGGTGAACCTACACGCCCACTTCAACGCTGAAGTTGACGACATCTACAAACAGAAATATCTCTCCCCTCGTCCACAAGTCACCACCTTGCAAATTCCAACGCAAGGCATTGGCGAATGGTGTCATCCTCAATACACGGCTGAAATCAACGATAGCGTGTTGCGTACCCTCATCGTCAACGACACCTACAATGTGGCTGGTGTGGATTTCCTCATTCCTAAAGAAGGCAAAAACATCATCTACACTTCCCGTTGGGACAACTACCCTACCCGCTATACCGTTTCTCTCAAAGGAAAGGCAAGCTTCGCCTATCTGCTCATGGCAGGTAGTACCAACCCTATGCAGAGCCACATTGAGAATGCGCATGTCGTCGTCACCTATACCGATGCCACGAGCGACACACTCCATCTCGTTCCGCCTTACAACTGGTGCCCTATCGAGCAAGACTATTTTGTGGATGGCATGGCATTCAAGACTCTCGAACCACGTCCTTATCGCCTCTGTCTTGGCACAGGAGATGTAAGTCGAAACCTCGGCAAACTCTATCATATCAAAGAGGTATATGGAAGAGAACTCCCTGGCGGTGCAGCTCAAATGCTGAAGATGCCGCTCAATGCCAAGAAAAAGCTGAAATCACTCACCCTCGAATCCCTCTCCAACGACGTTGTCGTGGGTCTCATGGCTATCACATTGGAACGATAGAATACCACAGTTGTTTTTTAAACATCATAACAGAAATGACATTACAAGATTCACTATAATCAAGCACTAACTGAAAGATAAACCAAAATTAAAGGAGAGGACATTAATGGTTAATTATGGATTAAAGAATAGAGTAGTTCTCATTACTGGGGCGAATAACCCTCAGGGTATTGGTGCTACAACAGCGTTTGCTTTTGCTCGTGAAGGAGCAAAGGTAGCCTTGGTATATAAGAAAATTCTGAGGCCCTTCGATAAAAACAAGACTGATAGAAATGGAGTAGATAGATATTACGAAGCAAATGCAGGGAATGCTGATATTGTAGAAAGTAAACTCAAGGAAATGAATGCTGATTATATCATGATGGAAAGCGATATTTCCGATGAGCTTGCTGTCAAGGAAATCTATTCTAAGGTTTTGGAACGATACGGAAGAATAGATATTCTGGTAAATAATGCGGCAGTAGATGATGAAAATGGTTTTGATACAATTGAAAAAATTACCACAAATGTGATTGACGATACATTCGCAGTCAATGTTCGAGGCAGCATCTTAATGATCAGGGAATTGATTCATCACCGTGGTAATTATGGCAGAATAATCAATCTTTCCACCGATGCTTCTCAAATATTTGCAGGTCAAATCACATACGGAGCAAGTAAAGCTACTTTAGAAGCACTCACTCGTAGCATTGCTCTGGAAGTAGCAAAATATGGCATCACAGTGAATTGTGTTGCACCTGGTCCAACGCAAACAGGATGGATAGATGCAGATTTGGAAAAAGCAGTCATTCCGTTAACACCAATGGGAGAACTTATTCAACCGCAAGACATTGCTGAAACTATTTTGTTTTTGGCAAGCGAGCAGGCAAGAATGCTTACAGGACAAGTAATAAAAGTGTCTGGTGGACATGCTCTTTGACTATGCTGTCAGTATGTTTGAGATAGATAAAGACAGCCCTATTTTATCGTAAGTTCGATGTAAGAAATCAAATAGGTACATAGTTAGAAATATCATCAAAAGTTTTAATCGAATATTATTATGAAAATGACAAGAACTATGCTGACCGTCATGCTAACGGCAGTTTTCTGCACACAGATTGCAGCTCAGGGATTCCGAAGGGAAAGCTTTCCCGAAGGATCATACTCCCCAGTGACAAACATAAACCGTGGTTCCTACCCGCGAGTATTGTCCGATAACAGTGTGATGTTCCGTGTGAACGCACCACAGGCTCAGAAAGTTCAAATAGATTTGGGAGGTACCAAATATGATATGACAAAGTCTGATGGAGGTGTTTGGACAACCACTACCAAGCCACAGGTACCAGGATTTCACTACTATTTTTTAATTGTTGACGGCGTATCGGTAGCCGACCCTGCCAGTCAGTCATTCTATGGTTGCAGTCGATGGTCAAGTGCCATAGAGATTCCAGAGGTAGGGATGGATGACTTTGAGGAGCAGGATGTGCCTCACGGTGAGGTACGTACAGTCTATTACTATTCCAAAGTGGATGAGTCTTGGCGACCTCTGATGATTTATACTCCAGCTGGCTACAACGAAAGTAAGCAGGATTATCCTGTGGTGTATATCCAGCATGGAGGCGGTGAGGATCATCGCGGATGGATGGAGCAAGGTCGTACTGCTCAGATTATGGATAACCTAATTGCTGCAAAGAAAGCGGTTCCTATGATTGTTGTGAGTTCAAACAGTAACGTAAGGTCACGTAATGGCGGCATGGGCGGCGGTTACAACTGGCAGGGCATGCAATCTTTTCGCAGTGAACTGTTAGAAAATGTGATACCGTTTGTGGAGAAGAACTACCGTGTTAAGAAGGATCGTAAGAGTCGTGCTATGTGTGGACTCTCGATGGGTGGTGGACAATCATTCTACATCGGCCTGCGAGACCCTGATGTGTTTGCCAACGTGGGCGTTTTCTCGACGGGAATGTTCGGTGGAATTTCTGGTGCATCAAACTTTAATCTGGAGACTGAAGTTCCAGGCATGATGACTGATACCAAGACGTTCAACAAGCAGTTTGATGTGTTTTTCTTGAGTTGCGGTGAACAGGATCCACGAATAGAATATACACGTAACATCGTGAAGAAGATGCGTGATGGTGGTGTGGAAGTGCGTTTCAACTCCTACCCTGGCGACCATGAATGGCAGGTGTGGCGCAAGTCGCTGCATGAGTTCGCGCAATATCTGTTCAAATAATTATGGACATATTAAGTGAAAAGTGAAGAGTGAAAAGTGAAAAGAGCCTTCCGGATGGCTTTTCTCCCCTCTCAGGGGAGCTGGAAGGGTCCAGGGGTTGGGGGTGACTTTTTATTTCTTCCTATAATCTTCTACATTGTACCCCTTATATTTCTCCGCAGGAAATTCAAATACCTCGTCGCTGATACCTCCCGCCTTGAAATTCGACAAGTGAATCTTGATGTGGAAAATACCCCATTTCACCTTTAAGTACTTAGGAGCCAGGCTTTGTCTTTCCAACGCCAAAGTCACGTTCTTAATACCACTCACTTTCGGTTTCGCCTTGATGAGAACATGGTATTCCCCATCTTTCTCTTCCAGTTCATAATTATAATTCTCCGGATTGAATTCCATCAAACTGGAGTGAGAATTACGATTGGGGTCATTAGGATAAAAAATATCGATTTGCTTCTTCGACTTATCCAGCCGCACATACTTTTCCCCATTGTTCCAAACCCTCACCTTGGGTTCATCCCATGCACTTTTCTTTCCCTTATTCCAAATGGTGCCCGACGTCTTGAACAAACCAATGATATTCACAGAATAAGTGATGCGCGAACCTTCAGGACCAAAGAACTGATTGTAAGCCTTGTCAAAAACCTCACGTCCTCTTTGAGTCTTCGCCACTGTATGTTTCTTTGATTGTCTTTTAGACTGCTTCTGTGCCGTTGCACACACTGTTCCCAAAAACAACACTGACAGCATCAACACAAATCGCCAACTATATCTTTTCATTTTTACTTTTCATTTTTCACTCTTCACTTTTCACTCCTTCATTCTACTCCCCTCTCCCCTTGGAGAGGGGTCGGGGGTGAGGCTTCCTCACTTCTTTTCCCTTTTATCCACAATGCTAAAATCCTTATATTTCTCTTTTGGGAAGATGAAGATTTTGTCATCCAGTTTTCCTGTTTTGTAGTTAGTGATCGAAACCTTTGTCCAGAACCACAACAACTTAATCTTCAACATCTTGGGCACCAAGGTATTTTTGTTCAAGATAGCCTTGGCATGTTTGATACCATCCACATCCGGTTTTGCATCAATGCTCAGCACATAGTCGTTACCCTCCGTCTCTATATCGTAATTGTAATTCTTGGGGTCGAAGGTAAACTTCGTAGAGTACATGTCACGGTCGGGAGAGTCGGCATCATATATCTCCACCATCTTCTTTGCAGGATACATGCGAGTGTAAGTCTTGCCATCAGCCCACACCGTACTTTTCTTCTCCACGAACTTACTCTTCTCGCCCATATACCAGATATGTCCGGAAGTCTTATAGATGCCAATGATATTGATATGGTACGAGAGCGAAACACCATTTCCGTGAAACACCTCGTTATACACCTTATCAAATATCTGTTTGGCTTTCTTCTGGCTTGCCGTCTGCTGCTGTGCATGTGCTCCAATGCTCAATGTCATCAGCAGCAACCACATCAACACCCTATTTATTTGATTCTTCATTTCAGGTTTTCAAGTTTGACTTCGTCGAGCTAAAGGTTCAAGAATCCTTTTAAATCCTTTAAATCCTTGATTCACTTTTCACTCTACATTCTACTCCCCTCTCCCCTCGGAGAGGGGGCGGGGGTGAGGCTTAGGGGTCGGGGGTGAGGCTTTCTTTTTTACCAATCCGAGTCTTCGTTGCCCACGATACCGTTCTTCACAGCTTCCTCAATCTTGTCCATCACGGCGTTGGAATAAGCGTGAGTCATGACGAAAGCCTTGGAACAGGTGCGCTTCTGAGCATCCTTTGCCACGAATGGATAGTGCTGAGCAATCTCCCACTGCTTGTCATAGAGATTGCCATTGGTCTTGTCATCAGCCTTGCGCTTGGAATCTCCAAAGATACTTCTCAAATCGCTCTTATCCTTATCAACTGACACACCGAAGAAACCGCCACTAATATCGGCAAGCACATCATAACTCTGCACGGTATAAGTCACGCGGATTTTTTCATCCTTAATATCGACGCGAATCACAGGAGTGATGCTCACAGAATATTTATTGACGGTACCCACGTGCTCAGCAATATTCTTCATGGTAGCAGAAATGATGATGCATCCATCTTCCTTGTCGTTGAGCGTGATAGCACCCTTCTCCTTGAACGTAGCGGTAGCCCAATAATTCATCGCCACATAGAGTTGCGACTTGGTCTTACCTGGAGCCGGAATCACCTGCTGATAAGTGAGGCTTTCGTTCTTGTCGAGCTTCACCATGCCACGGAGATTGGCAGCAGCGTCGAGCCATTTGTCACCATAACGCTCCTTTGCATATTTCTCCAAATCCGCAGTTTTCATGATCTGAGCCTGAGCAGATAATGCACCACCCATCAACACGATTGTAGCAATAACTGTTGCAAAAAACTTTCTCATATTCTTCGTTGTTTTTTTTATTGTTCTATTTTTGAAATATCACACTGTCTTCGGAATCGCTTCACCCTTCTGGTTTCACGTTTTTCTTTCGACACCGCAAATTTAAATTGAAATTACAAAACAGTCAACAAATTATCATTCTTTTTGATGAAATTCTTGCGACAAACCTACCTTTTTGCGACAAAAACTCAAAATCATCCTTCAAACGAGTCGCAAATCGCCTCAGTTCACAACAACGGATCATCTTCATCTCAGATTCTAAATTCCTGTGGAAGCCCTTCCATGTCGGATTCGTCGAGGTCCTGAATCTCCGTCATGCAATCATCGAGGCAATCTATTGAATCATCATCTATCATTGCCTGATCTGCATCTTCATTACCTATTCTAAACTTAGCGACAGAAGAAGCCCAATTTTCCGTGATGCTGTGCTCCTCATTCAGAAACAGGACATCGATGGTAAACGCCAATTCTATCGCAATGATGATACCTATGATTAACTTCTTCATATTTTCGAATCTTTATGTTTGAACTTCATTTTCTTTTGCAAAGTTACTGAGTCCACGCTTTCTTGTCAAAAAAAGCCATTCCTTTTTCCAAAAACAATTGCGACAACGACACTTATTTGCGACAAAAGCCCTCACCTCCCTCATAACATGTCGCATCCCCCTTCTTTTTCTTCCTCATTCTCCATCCGCATCCTGCGAAACTTGAGTTACTCATTCTTATCTTTCTCTGACTTTCATTTGCTCTTTGTACTTTCTGCTCGAAAAAAACTGTTTAACACTTTGGTTATTAAGCGAAAAAAGCATTATCTTTGCCCAATACTCATCAAAAAAAAGGAAAACATGAAAAATATCTTTAAACTCTTATGCGCTTTGGCAGGACTCCACCTCGGAGCTTGCGCACAAGGCAACGTGAAAAGCGTGAATGTAGAGGATTTCACCAAGTGCATCGAACAACCCAACGTGCAACTGCTCGATGTGCGTACCGCCGAGGAATTTGCTGAAGGATTTATTGCCAGCAGAAACGGCGGTCAGTGTCTCAATATCGACGTAAAGCGCGACGACTTCATGGAGAAAGCAAAAGCCATGCTCGACAAGTCCAAGCCCGTTGCCGTCTATTGCCGCACTGGTCGTCGCAGCATGAATGCAGCGCTCCAACTCGACGAAGCAGGATACCAAGTCGTCAACCTCAAAGGTGGAATCACAGGATGGCAAAGTGCAGGCATGGAAGTAGTGACCAGCCAGACATCAGCCTCAGCCAACACCTACAAGGATGGTGCCTACACCGTCGATGTTTTCAAGACGAAGAGCGGAAAGGAAGTGAAATTCTATTGCCTGGTGCATGCCAGCATCCGCATCGTCTATGATGGCAAGGAAATCCAGATAGATCCTGTCAGCAAGATGGGACAGAAAGTGATTGACTATGCCTCCATGCCAAAGGCAGACTATATTTTCGTAACCCATGAGCATGGCGACCATTTCGACAAGAATGCCCTCACCACCCTCCGTGGCAGCTCCACCCGTCTCGTCACCAACCAACGCTGTGCCGATATGCTGGGTTATGGTGAAGCCATGAAAAACGGTGATTCACAACAAATTGCAGAAGGATTCAGCGTGGATGCCGTACCTGCTTACAACAACACCGAAGGTCACTTGCAGTTCCATCCGAAGGGACGCGACAACGGCTACGTACTCACGCTCGACGGACTCCGCATCTACATTGCTGGCGACACGGAGGACATTGAGGAAATGGCAAACCTGAAGGACATCGACATTGCCTTCATGCCATGCAATCAACCTTACACCATGACCACCGACCAGCTCATCCGTGCAGCCAAACTCGTAAAGCCAAAAGTCCTCTTCCCTTACCACTACAGCAACACCGACGTTTCCTCTCTCCCATCCCAGCTCCAAGCTGAAGGCATCGACGTCCGCATCCGCGACTATCAGTAATTCTCATTCTACTCTTCAAGGCACTTCGTGCTGGTTTCAAGTTTCAAGTTTCAGGTTTGACTTCGTCGAGCTAAAGGATCAAGAATCCTTTTAAATCCTTTAAATCCCTGATTGGCTACGCCGAGCTAAAGGTTCACTTTTCACTTACATGGTCGCCTGCGGCTCGAAATGAAGTTTAAAATTAAAACGTAAAATTATTTTTAAAATTCTAAATGATAATTCTAAATACAATTTCAAGCGAAGCGCCCCAAATCCTTTTAAATCCTTTAAATCCTTGATTCACTTTTCACTCTTCATTCTACTCCCCTCGCCCTTTGGAGAGGGGTCGGGGGTGAGGCTCTTTTTTCTTTTCACATGAAACCTTTAACCCTTTGCTTCTCGATGCTCGTCGCAGCCACGCTGAGCATCAACGCACAAACCCAAACATCCCCTTTGCGTGAGTCCATCCGCATCAACGAAGGATGGCGCTTCGCCTTTGGCAACGCCTCCGATCCACAAAAAGACTTCGGTTGCGGAACCGAGTATTTCAACTATCTCACCAAAGCCAATTCCATCCACAACGAAGGACCTTACTGCACCAAGTTCAACGACTCCTCATGGCAGCAAGTGCAACTGCCACACGACTTCGTGGCAACGCTCGGCTTCGATGCCAAGGCAAGCCATTCCCACGGCTACAAGACCGTCGGTTTTCGCTATCCCGAAACCAGCGTGGGATGGTATCGCAAGACCTTCCGCATCGGTGAGGAAGACCTCGGGCGACGCATCCGCCTCCGTTTCGATGGCATCTTCCGCAATGCACAACTGTGGTTCAACGGCTTCTATATGGGCACCGAACCGAGTGGTTATGCCACCCAGCTCTACGATGTCACCGAGTACGTGAACTACGGAGGCGACAACCTCATCTGCGTGCGTGCCGATGCCACCTACGAAGAAGGATGGTTCTATGAAGGAGCAGGCATCTATCGCGATGTGTTTCTCGAAAAAACTGCCGACGTGCATGTGTCGCCTTTCGGTACCTTCGCCTACACCCAGTTTTCTTCCGACTACACCGAGGCAAGCGTCACCGTGGAAACCGATGTGACCAACGACCGCCTCATCGATGCCACCTGCCAAGTGAGTCAGCGACTCCTCGATGCCGAGGGCAAGGAAGTGGGACGCACCGATGCCGCCTCCCTCACGCTCCTGCCAAAGCAGCAGGGACAGACGAAGCAAAGCATCCGCGTGCAGCATCCTCATCTCTGGAGCACCACCGACCCATACTTATATAAGGTGGAAACGCTCGTCAGCGTGGGAGGCACCGTCGTGGATAGTTACGAAACCACCATCGGATTGCGTAGCGTGGCATTCACTGCCGACCGTGGATTCCTCCTCAATGGCAAACCCCTCAAACTCAAAGGCGTGAACCTCCATCAAGACCATGCAGGCGTGGGTAGTGCCATCCCCGATGCCCTTCAGGCATGGCGCATCCGTCAACTCAAGGCAATCGGTTGCAATGCCTATCGTGCTTCCCACAACCCTGCCACTCCAGCCCTGCTCGATGTCTGCGACCGCGAGGGCATCCTGGTCATCGACGAAAACCGTCTGACGGGTATCAACACCGAGCACCTCCGTCTGCTCGAAACCTTGATCAAGCGCGACCGCAACCATCCTTCCGTCATCCTCTGGAGCGACGGCAACGAAGAATGGGGATTGGAAAACAACATACAAGGCATCCGTGTGGCACAAGCCATGCGTGCCTACACCCGTCTGCTCGACCCTACCCGCTCTTCCACCATTGCCAATGCAGGAGGATCGGAGCTCATCAAGGGACTCGACGTGGTGGGGTTCAACTACATTGTGCAGAACGATGTGGACCGTCGCAAGCAGGCCAACCCCCAGTGGAAGATTGTGGGCACGGAGGAGACGACCGGCTGTGGCACCCGTGGCTGGTACTTCAACCAGCCTGATTGCCCTGGGCGAATGGCCAGCCTTAACCGCTCCATGGAGCAGAACTACGAGAATATCATCGAGCGTGGCTGGAAATTCTACGCCGAGCGCCCATGGGCTGCGGGGCTGTTCTACTGGACAGGCTACGACTATCGTGGCGAGCCCAATCCGCTGAGCTACCCTGCCCACGACTCCGAGTTCGGCATCCTAGACTACTGTGGATTCCCCAAGGACGAGGCGTTCTACCTGCAATCGTGGTGGACCGACACGCCCGTGCTGCACCTCTTCCCGCACTGGAATCTGCAGGGACACGAAGGGGAGGAGATTGAGCTCTGGGCTTACAGTAATTGTGACGAAGTGGAACTGACGGTCAACGGCAAGAAGATGGGGCGCCAGCCAATGCCGAAGAACGGCCACCTGAAGTGGAAAGCCGTCTATCAGCCGGGCAAGGTGGTGGCCGTGGGCTACAAGAACGGCCGACGCCTCCTGACACAGGTCGTCGAGACCACAGGCCCCGCCTACAAGACCGTGCTCAAGGCCGACCGCCCTGCGATTGCGGCTGACGGGCGCGACCTGGCCGTTGTCACCGTTGAAGTGCAGGACCAGAAGGGCCGCATCGTGCCCGATGCCTGTCCCGTGCTGAACATTACCGTCGACGGCCATGCCCGCATCCTGGGCGTCGGCAATGGCGACCCGATGTATCTCGGGCCGGACCATCCGAACACCTTGAACTGCAAGACGTTCTCAATCCCAGCCTTCAACGGCCTGGCCCAGGTGCTGGTGCAGAGCACTGAAACCCCGTCGGCCGTTATCCTCATCTGCCACAGCGATGGTCTGAAAACCGGCAGCACCATGATCACCGCCCAATAAGACGGGGCGGAACGAAGAAAATGCCTAATACTCGAACGAAGAACCGCCGAGGAACTCACGCAGGAGGCTGGTGGGCGGTATCTGGTCCTCGGGAATGGGACGAATATACTTCAGGAACTTGCGCAGGCGGTAGGCCTCTGCATACTCGACGCAGTTCTCGGGGACCTGCTCCAGCAGCGGTTCTGCCTGACTCTTAATCACGGCCAGTTCGAAGAGCATGGCGGTGTTGAACATTTGGTCGGCCTGTTCCTGATAGGGGAAAATCCAGCGGCTTTCGCCCGTTCGCGCCGATGGCCAGCGGCGGATGGGCTCCTGAGCTGCCACACCACGGTACTTGTGGTCGCGGATAATACGGCGCAGCAGCCGGTTGTCGGTCGTGGGAATATAGTTGTGGTTATCGATGAGCAGGGTGGTGAGCGCCGAGGCATAGACACGATACTTCAGCTCTTCGGAAATCTGAGCCGTCAGCTCAGGGTTCAGGGCGTGGATGCCCTCCATGACGAGCACCTCGTCGTCGTGCAGGCGCAGCCGATGTCCGCTGGGGACGCTACGTCCGCTTGGGAAGTCGTAGCGCGGCAGCTCCACCTCCTCACCACGGAATAGGGCCGTCAGCTGTTCGTTCAGCAGAGGAAGGTTCAGGGCGTGCAGGTTCTCGAAATCGTAGTCACCCTTCTCGTCGCGTGGTGTCTTGTCACGGTCGAGGAAATAGTCGTCGAGTGAGATGGCCACGGGTTTGATACCATTCACGGCCAGCTGCACGGAGAGTCGCTTGCACGTGGTGGTCTTGCCAGACGACGAAGGTCCTGCTATCAGCACGAGCTTCACCCCCTGGCGACGGGCCACCTCATCGGCAATACGTGAGATCTTCTTCTCCTGCAGGGCCTCGCTGACCATGATGAGCTGCGGGGAGTAGCCCTTGCCGATGACTTCGTTCAGATCGCCGATGGTGCGCAGTCCGAGGATGTCCTGCCACTGGTGGTGCTCCTTGAAGATGCCAAACATCTTGTCCTGATGGGTCATCTCTCCCAACTCGTCGGGATGCTCGCGGGAAGGCAGGCGCAGCAAGAGACCGTCGTAGTATTTCTCCACGCCGAAGAGATAGAGCTGCGAGGTGTTCGTCAGCAGCGAACCGTAGTAATAGTCCACATAGCCGTCGATATCATAATAGGTGGTAAAGAGTCGTCCCGTAGACTGCAGCAGTTTCACCTTCGAACGGTTATGGAGGCTGTCGAAGAGCCGGATGGCCTCCTCGGTGGTGGTCTCATGGCGATGGATGGGCAGAGCCGCATCGATGATCTCCTGCATCTTGCGACGGATGGCCCCCGCATCGTCGAGGGTGACAGGTCGCCCGATGTTGAGATTCACATAATAGCCATTGGAGACAGGGATATCGATGGCCACCTTACAAGGATCAAAGAGGTCGTGGGCCGCCTTGCAGAGCACGAAGAAGAGGGTGCGGGTGTAAGCTCTGGAGCCGCTGGAAGAGGTGATGTCGAGGAACTCCACCTCCTTCTGCTTGTAAACGCGGAAGTGCATTCCCTCCACCTTATTATTTACGTGAGCGGAGATGGGGCCGTGCTCCATCTTCAGTCCCGACTGCTGATAGACATCCACCAGATTTGAACCTAAAGGCACCTCAACGACTGCACCGTTATTGATGACATGAACTTTAATCGTTTGTTCCATACACTGTAGTAGGTTTTAGTTTATTTTTTCGGCAAAGATATAAATTAATTGAGAATTAAGAAATAAGAATTAAGGTTTTTTTATCGGAGGATGCAAATTTTTCACGATTCGCTATTCACTTTTCACTTTTTTATTGTATCTTTGTAGCCGAATTCGAATCTAAAGAGATCTTCTATGCTGGTTATTATCAAACTACTTGGCTCGCTCGCACTTCTGATGTTTGGTATGAAGTCGATGAGTGAGGCCCTGCAGAAGATGGCGGGTCCGCAGTTGCGACACGTCCTCGGGGCCATGACCACCAACCGTTTCACAGGTATGCTCACTGGTATGCTGGTCACAGCATCCGTACAATCGTCTACGGCTACGACGGTGATGACGGTATCGTTTGTCAATGCCGGCTTGTTGACGCTGGCACAGGCCATCTCGGTGATCATGGGTGCCAATATCGGAACGACGCTGACGGCCTGGATCATGTCGGCAGGTATGTCGTTTGATATCAGCATCTTGTCATACGCCGGCTTCTTCCTGGGAATTATCCTTATTTATATGAAGAAGCACCGTTATATCGGTGACTTCCTCTTCGGTCTGGGACTGCTGTTGCTGGGCCTCACCACCTTGAGAATCACAGGTGCAGAGATGGATCTGGGGCACAATGAGGCGGTGCTCAATTTCTTCGCTTCCTTCGATCCCGATTCGTTCCTGACCACCCTGATTTTCCTGCTGCTGGGTGGCATACTGACATTCTGCGTGCAGTCGTCGGCAGCCGTTATGGCCATCACCATGATCCTGTGCTCCAGCGGTGCGCTGCCTATCTATCAGGGTATCGCCTTGGTGATGGGTGAGAACATCGGTACGACTGTCACCTCAAACCTGGCTGCACTGTCGGCCAATACGCAGGCCCGTCGGGCTGCCTTGGCTCACATGTTCTTCAACGTATTTGGTGTCATCTGGATCCTGTTTGTCTTCCGTCCTTTCATTGATGCCGTCTGCGGACTGGTAGGTTATGATGTGACGATGGCCAAGGATGCGGTGTCGTCAGAGGCATTCCTGGCGAATGCGGCTAAGCTGACCTTTGTGCTGGCAGCCTTCCACACCTGTTTCAACGTGGCCAACACCTTCATCCTCATCTGGTTTATCCCGCAGATCGAGCGTTTCGTCTGCTGGGCCATCAAGCCCAAGAAGGTGGACGAGGAAGAGGACTTCCGCCTGCACTTCATCACTTCGGGTATCATGAAGACCCCCGAGCTTTCCGTGCTCGAGGCCCAGAAGGAGATCCAGTCGTTCTCTGAGCGTATGCAGCGCATGTTCGGTATGGTGCGTGAGTTGCTGAATCTTTCGGCGAGTGCCAATAATAAGAAGGACAGCAAAGCGGGCGACTTCAACAAGCTCTATTCGCGTATCGAGAAATACGAGGGTATCAGCGACAACATGGAGCTGGAGATTGCCAAGTACCTCGATTCTGTCAGCGATGCCCATCTTTCTGACGAGACGAAGGCCAAGATCCGCGCTATGCTCCGTGAGATTTCCGAGTTGGAGAGTATCGGCGATGCCTGTTACAATATGGCCCGCACCATCTCGCGCAAGTACAACGGTAAGGAGGATCACTTCATCGAGAAGCAGTATGAGCATATCCACCAGATGATGGAACTCACGGATCAGTCGCTGACACAAATGAACAAACTCATGATTGGCCGCAAGGAGTCGTTTGACATCAACCGCACGTTCAACATTGAGCACGAGATCAACAACTACCGCAACCAGCTCAAGCAGCAGAATATCAACGACATCAACAACCATGAGTACACCTACGCCGTGGGCACCATCTATATGGATCTCATCAGCGAGTGTGAGAAACTGGGCGACTACGTCGTGAACGTCGTTGAAGCCCGCATGGGTATCAGATAAAAAAATGAGGAAACGTTTGGTTTCCTCATTTTTTTATATTACCTTTGCACCCGCAATTCAAGGGGTGCCCACGGGTGTGGGCTGAGATGATACCCTCTAACCTGATCCGGACAATGCCGGCGTAGGGATGGATAGTAGACTGATCAACACAATTTCCCCTTTACATTATTTATTAATTAAAGGTATTATTAGTATGAAAAGATTGTTTTCAAGTATGGCTGCATTAGCGATTGCAGTAGTGACAAATGCACAAAACAAGGCCGCGCTGTATGACTCCATCCAGGTGGAGGCCTTGCATGAGGTGGTGGTCAAAGGTGTGCGAGCCCAAAAGAATGCACCTTATGCCATCGCCAACCTCAAGAAACAACAGCTCGACGAATTCTCAAAGACGGGTAAGGAACTGCCCTTCCTCTTCTCGCAGACCCCAGGCGTGATGGCCTGGAGCGAGAATGGCTTGGGCACAGGTACCACCTACATGAGGATCCGCGGTGCAGGTGACTCCCGTATCAACGTCACCCTCGACGGTGTACCCCTGAACTCGCCAGAGGACCAATGCGTGTTCTGGGCGAACATGAACTCCTATGGTTCGCTGCTCGGAAGTGTTCAGATCCAGCGAGGCATAGGCACATCGACCAATGGCGACGGTGCTTTCGGAGGTACGATAGCCCTTTCATCGGCTACGCCCCTGCAAACGCCAAGCATCGAAGTGTCAGGTAGTTACGGATCATTCAACACCTATAACATAGGAGGTAAGATCTCGACGGGTCTGCTGTGGAACCACTGGATCCTCGATGGTGCCTACCACGAGACGCATACCGACGGTTTCATTCATGGCACCTCAGGGCGCAGCGGCTCTTACTATGGCGGTCTGAGTTGGGTTTCTGACGATGTCATCGTCAGATACAAAAACATCGGCAACTTCGAGCGCACAGGCCAGGCCTGGAACGGTGTGACGGCAGGTACCAACGACCTGAGTATCATGGAAGGCACCTACGGCGAGAAGACAGGTATCAAGACCTATGCCGACATGTGGGACAAGGGCTTAGGCAAGTTCAATTCGCTCTATGAAGAAATGATCATCGGCGACGATGGCACTTACAGCACCCAGCGCTACAAGATGGCCGACGGCTCGTACTGGGACAAGACGACGGATAACTTCTGGCAGAACCATAACATCCTCTCTGCCGCGTGGAATATCAACGACCACTGGACGACGACCGCCTCGCTGCACTATACCTATGGCTACGGCTACTACGAGGAGTTCCGACCCAACAACAAACTCTCGAAGTTCGGTCTGAGCATGAAGGATGCTGAGGGCAACAAGATCAAGAAGACAGACTTTGTCCGTAAGAAGGGCCTGACGCAGCACGCTTACGGTCTGGTGTGGAACGCCAACTACAAAGACGAATCGTGGGATATCATCGGAGGTCTCTCGCTGCAAAACTTCGACGGCAACCACTTCGGCTATGTGACTTACGCTGCCCATCCCGACGTAAAACAGCAACTCATCTGGATGACGCATCCTGAACTCAGTGGCCCTTCGAACGATTTAGATGTCAATTACCAGTATTACGACTCCGACGCCCATAAGCTCGACGGCAACGTGTTCCTGAAGGCAGCCTACCATATCAATGAGCAGTGGGATGTGTTTGCCGATCTGCAGTATCGTCATGTGGGCTACAAGACGGACGGCATCAACGATAAATTCTACGATGACGAGAGCGGCTACTACAACCAGCCCCTCGACATCGACAAGAAGTACGATTTCCTGAACCCCAAGGCAGGTTTCTCGTGGGCCAAGGACGGCCACCGCATCTATGGTTCGCTGGCCATGAGCCACCGTGAGCCCGAGCGTAATAACTTCACAGACAACGGCTCCTACCCTGCCCCCAAAGCTGAGCAGCTGATGGACTACGAACTGGGCTACACCTTCGACGGTGGCATCTTCCGCTTCGGAGTGAATGCCTACTATATGGACTATAAGGACCAATTTGTGCAGACGGGCGCCGTGAGCGACATCGGCGAGAACCTGACCACGAACATCAAGGACTCTTATCGCACGGGCCTCGAGCTGCAGGCAGCCGTAGACCCCACACCCTGGCTCACCATCGAGGGTAATGCAGCTCTGAGCAAGAACAAGATCAAGGACTTCGACGAGGTGGTGGAGGACTGGGACAACGGCTCACGGACCATCCACTACGACAACTCGACACTGTCCTTCAGTCCCTCTACGATCCTCAACGGTTTCGTGACCCTCCACCACAAGGGCTGGCAGGCCGTATGGCACACGAACTTCGTCTCTCGCCAGTATCTCGACAACACGGAGAACGAAGATCGTTCGCTGCCCAGCTATTGCGTCTCCAACGCCTCGCTGAGCTACACGCTGAAACCCAAGAAAGTATTAAAAGAGGCTATCTTCGGTGTGAATTTCAACAACATCTTCAATAAGCACTACGCTGCCAGCGGCTGGGTCTACTCCGCCATCTGCGACAGTTACGGCCACCCCAACGACAACCGCTATTACCAGATCGGTTTCATCCCCATGGCAGGCTTCACGATGATGGGTTACGTGACATTACGCTTTTAAGAAACAAATAATTAATCAACCATTTATAACCACACAGAATCTATATGACAACTTTTTTTTTAGAACATTGGCTTGACATCGTAACAACAGTCCTGGGACTGGCGTATATCCTGCTGGAGTATAAGGCCAGCGTATGGATGTGGCTCGTGGGATTCCTGATGCAAGCCTTGGGCATTGCGCTCTATTACCAGAAAGGACTTTATGCCGATTGCGTTATGGAGTTCTACTATCTGGCCATGACAGTGTTTGGATATTGGAAATGGGTTCACGGCTCTTCCTCGAAGCAGGGCCTGCCCATCCGCCACTTCCCCAAACGGATGATACTGACCTGGGTACTGCTGACAGCCTACATCTGGGCTGTGATCTACTGGGTGCTCATCACATTCACCAACAGTGATGTGCCTGTGGCTGACAGCTTCACCACAGCCCTGAGCATCGTAGGTATCTGGGCCTTGGCACACAAGTACCTGGAGCAGTGGTTCATCTGGATCGTCGTCGACGTGGTCACCAGTATTCTCTATTTTTACAAGGACATCCCTTTCAAGGCCTCGCTCTATGCCCTTTACGTCGTCATCGCCATCATGGGATGGTTCAAGTGGAGGCAACTGAGGAACAATCAGTTATCAAAATAGAGCCGATTTTGATGACACGTTTGATATGTCGGAGTGGCAAAAGTGCCGCTCCGACATTACTTTTTATATTCTTTAACCTAAAAAGAATTGTGTGCGTGCAAAATTTTGCTAATTCGCACTTGTCAATTCACATTTAATTCGTAACTTTGCAGCGCGATTTGAGAATCGCAATGCGAGAACGGGCTTCACCTCAGCAAAAAGCGAGCTTTCTGCATTCGGTTTGCACCGTCCTTGCAGCGCAATTTTGAAAGCAAGGATAATTTCACAATTAAAACAATAAGTAATATGGCAAAGTTAGATTTGACACAGTATGGCATCACCGGTTCAACCGTGATTGCTCACAATCCGTCGTATGAGTACCTCTTCGAAGAGGAGACAAAGGCAGGCCTCGAGGGTTTCGACAAGGGCGTAAACACCGAGCTCAATGCCGTTAACGTGATGACTGGTATCTATACCGGCCGCTCGCCTAAGGACAAGTACATCGTGAAGGATGCACAGAGCGAGGACAAGGTATGGTGGACTTCTGAGGAATACAAGAACGACAACCACCCCATGTCTGAGGACGTTTGGGCCAAGGTGAAGGAGATCGCCATCAAGGAACTTTGCAACAAGAACCTGTATGTGATGGACGCTTTCTGCGGTGCCAACGAGGCAACCCGTCTGCGTGTCCGTTTCATCGTCGAGGTGGCCTGGCAGGCTCACTTCGTGAAGAACATGTTCATCCAGCCCACCGCTGAGGAGCTGGAGAGCTTCGAGCCTAACTTCGTGATCTACAACGCTTCTAAGGCTAAGGTTGAGAACTACAAGGAGCTGGGCCTGAACTCAGAGACCTGTGTTGCTTTCAATACCACAACTCGCGAGCAGTGCATCATCAACACCTGGTACGGTGGTGAGATGAAGAAGGGTATGTTCTCCATGATGAACTACTATCTGCCCCTGCAGGGTATCGCTTCTATGCACTGCTCTGCCAACACCGACATGGAGGGTAAGAACACCGCTATCTTCTTCGGTCTGTCTGGTACAGGTAAGACCACTCTTTCCACCGATCCGAAGCGTCTGCTGATTGGTGACGACGAGCACGGATGGGACGACGAGGGTGTGTTCAACTTCGAGGGTGGCTGCTATGCCAAGGTGATCAACCTCGACAAGGAGAGCGAGCCCGACATCTACAACGCTATCCGTCGCGACGCTCTACTGGAGAACGTGACTGTGGACGGCGAGGGTAAGATCGACTTCGCTGACAAGAGCGTGACTGAGAACACCCGTGTCTCTTATCCCATCAACCACATCGAGAAGATTGCCCAGAAGGTGAACCAGAAGAGTGCTGGTCCTGAGGCTAAGAACGTGATCTTCCTCTCTGCCGATGCCTTCGGCGTGCTGCCTCCCGTATCTATCCTGACTCCGGAGCAGACGAAGTACTACTTCCTCTCTGGTTTCACAGCTAAGCTGGCTGGTACAGAGCGCGGTATCACAGAGCCCACTCCTACCTTCTCTGCTTGCTTCGGCCAGGCATTCCTCGAGCTGCACCCCACCAAGTATGCTGAGGAGCTCGTGAAGCGCATGGAGAAGAGCGGTGCTAAGGCTTATCTGGTGAACACCGGTTGGAACGGTACCGGCAAGCGTATCTCTATCAAGGATACCCGTGGTATCATCGACGCTATCCTCGGTGGCGACATCCTGAACGCTCCTACCAAGAAGATTCCTTACTTCGACTTCGAGGTTCCCACACAGCTCAACGGCGTTGCTTGGGGCATTCTCGATCCTCGCGACACCTATCAGAACCGCAATGAGTGGGAGGAGAAGGCTAAGGATCTGGCTGGCCGCTTCATCAAGAACTTCAAGAAGTACGAGGGCAACGAGGCCGGTAAGGCTCTGGTCGCTGCAGGACCGAAGTTGTAATTAATTGACAATTGACAATTGATAATTGATAATTGGCTGCGCTGAAAAGTGCAGCCAATTTAATTTATATCCGTTAATATAGCCAAATTATGACATATTTTCTTTAATTATAAGGTGAAAATGGCTTTTATTTGCGGAATTGTGAGTAACTTTGCAGCCGAATTGTGAGTAAACTCTATATCAGACAAGAATGAACAAGCATTTTTCTGCACTCCTCGCCTTGATGATGGGGGCGCTGATGATGACATCATGCCTCTCGTCAAACGACAGCAGTGATATTATTTATAATAACGACACAGCCATCACCGCCTTCAGCCTGACGACCGTGAACCGCTATATCCATACCACTTCCAAGAGTGGTACGGATTCTGTCTATAAGAAAGTCACCACGTATCCCGTTGCGTTCAGCATCGACCAGTACGATCAGAAGATCTTCAACACGGATTCGCTCCTGGCCGATTGTGACTTGAAGCACGTTCTGGTAAGCATTACCACCAAGAACAGTGGTGTCGTTGCCATCAAGGACGTGAACAGCGACACCCTGCGCACTTACAACTCGACAGACTCCCTCGACTTCACACAGCCCAGGGAGGTTCGCGTCTATGCTCAGGACGGCAGTACCTACCGGGCCTATCAGGTCACGATAAACAAGCATCAGGTGGCCACCGATCAGATCCTGTGGGAGAAGATGCCGGCAGACAGTTATCCCGTCGACGCCGAGAAGGAGAAGTGGGAGCAGATTGTGGCCGAAGCAGGACTGGCCCATTTCATCGGTGCCGGCACGAAGGAGGCTTACGCCTACGACATGGACGGACAGCTGATGGTGAGCAAGGACGAGGGTGCCACATGGACTCCCGACAGTCTCGATGCCAGCGCCTCACTCCTGCCGAAGGAGAACGTGGCCTTCGTCTCATTTCCCTTTGAAGCCAACGAAGAGACTGACTACCAGATTCTCGCTGGTGTCATCGAAGAGGGAGAAGTCGTCAGCGTTGTCTGGCGAAAGGTGGCAGAATCTGCCGAAGACAGTCAACCCGGGAAATGGTGTTTCGTGCCCGTTGAGGTTTTCAACAGATACTCTCTCCCGGCCACAGACGATCTCAGTCTCGTGTGGTTCCATCATAGAGTGCTGGCCATCTGCAGCAGCTGGATCCGCGTCAGCAACGACGGCGGCATCACCTGGAAGAACTATGGCACACTGCCGCTCCCAGCCGATGACCTGATTGCAGTGGAAGCCTGCACAGACGACGAAGGTGCCCTCTGGCTCAAGGAAAAGAATACGGACAACGTATGGCGAGGAATATTGGTGGAAGAATAACCCTATTGGCTGTTCTCCTCTTCTCCGCAGTCATCGCCAAAGCACAGGATGATCCGGAGTACAAGATGGAGGCAGGAGCAGGAGTCGGACTGGTGGCCTATACTGGCGATTTCAACGGCAGTCTGCTGAAAGGAATGCAGCCCTGGGTCACACTGATTGCCAAATACCACCTGAGTCCACGCTCGGCTGTGGGGTTCAACCTGGGAATGGGCAAGATCAAAGGCTCCAGCAACAATGCTGAGACCTGGTATCCCATCGAAGAACCGTATGAGTTCAACAACAGCCTGACGGAAGGTATCATCCGATATGAGTACAACTTCTGGGCTTACGGGACAGGACAGGAATACCGGGGTGCACGGCGACTGGCACCGTTTATCACCTTCGGACTGGGACTGGTCCACCACAGTGGCGAGAATAGCGGCATCACGATGAGCCTGCCCATCGGTGTCGGCATCAAATACAAGATCGGGCAGCGGCTGAACCTCATCGCAGAGTGGGCCTTCAGGTTGACGCCCAGTGATGAACTCGACGGGAGGAAAGACCTCTACGGCATCAAGAGCAGTGGACTCTTCAAGAACACCGACTGCTACGGCGTGCTGCAACTGGCACTCACCTACGACATCTGGATGAAGTGCAAGACGTGTCACAACGACAGGGACTGAAGAAAAGGTGAAAAGGTAAAAATGTGAAAAGGTAAAAAAGAGATATATGAAAGAGCAATTGGATATGAACCGCATCCCTCAGCACATTGCCATCATTATGGACGGCAACGGGCGCTGGGCTATGGACCGTGGGTTGGATCGCACGTTCGGCCACAAAGCCGGACTGGACAATCTGGAGACCATCACCACCCTGTGTTCTAACTTAGGTGTGAAGTACCTGACGGTCTACGCCTTCTCCATAGAGAACTTCAACAGGCCTGCCTATGAGGTGGAGGCCTTGATGGGACTGGTGCTCAGTTTCTTCAAGATGCAGTTGTTCCATGACAATCACGTGAGCTTCCACGTCGTGGGCGATATGAAGAGGCTTCCGCAGAGCGTACAAGACAAGCTGAACTCGATGATGGCGGAGACATCCGGCTACGACGGTATGGCAATGACCATCGCGATGCCTTATTCCTCGAAGCAGGAGCTGGTGAACACCACGAAGATTATCGCCGAAAAGGTGAAGAGCGGTGAGATGAGCATCGATGACATCACGGAGGAGACCATCGAGAAGAACCTGTGGACGAACTGGATGCCCGATCCCGACTTGCTCATCCGTACCGGTGGCGAGGTGCGCATCTCCAACTACCTGCTCTGGCAGTGCGCCTATTCAGAGTTCTACTTCTGTGATTCCTACTGGCCCGACTTCAGCGAAGAGGAGCTCCATCAAGCCATCATCAGCTACCAGAGCCGTCAGCGCCGTTTCGGCAAGACTGAGGCACAGATAGAGGCGGAAAGCGAGGCTTCGCCTCTGAATGATAAAGCATAAATGATAAATGATAAATGTTCCAACGTATATTATATATAAATAAGGTGAAAAGATGGGTGATAGCTTTATCATTTATCATTTCTCCTTTATCATTTAGCCACGTCATGGCGCAGGACAAGATCGTCAACCCCGACATCTCCTATGCCGGCACGCCTCGCAACTGTGAGATCGGTGGCATTGCCGTCGAGGGTGTCGAAGGCTATGAGGACTATGTGCTGGCAGGTCTCTCCGGACTGAGTGTCGGACAGATGATCGAGGTTCCTGGCTCTCAGATCACCGAGGCCGTGAAGCGCTACTGGCGCAACGGACTCTTCTCGAAGGTGAGCATCACTGCCGACTCTATCGTGGGCAGCAAGATCTACCTCTGTATCCATCTTGGCATGCGTCCCCGTATCAGCAGCATCCATTACAACGGTATCAAGAAGGCTGAGCGTGAGGATATGGAGACGAAACTGGGTATGATGCGCGGCGGACAGTTGACGCCGAACATGATCGACCGTGCGAAGATCCTGGCAAAGAAGTATTTCGACGAGAAAGGTTATAAGAACGCCGTGATCGACATCGTCCAGCGCGACGACCCCGAGAAGCCCAATCAGGTAATCCTCGACGTCAACATCGACAAGAAGGCGAAGATGAAGGTTCACAAAATCATCTTCGACGGCAACGAGAAGCTAACGGACAGTAAAATCAAGGGTTCGCTGTTCAGCAAGGGTGCCTTCGGAAAGATCCACGAGGCAGGCAAACTCACGAATATGTTCAAGTCGAAGAAGTTCACCGACGAGCGCTATCATGAGGCCAAGCAGGCACTCATCGACAAATATAATGAGTTGGGCTTCCGCGATGCCACCATCCTCGAAGACTCCGTCTCGAACTACGACGACAAGCACGTCAATGTCTATGTGAAGGTAGACGAAGGCGACAAATACTTCATCCGCAACATCACCTGGGTAGGCAATACCGTGGTGACGACAGACTACCTCAATGCCGTGCTTGAAATGAAGAAGGGTGACGTCTATAACCAGAAGCATATCAACAAGCGACTGAAAGAGGATGACGACGCTGCCGGAAACTGGTACTACAACAACGGTTACGTGTTCTCGAACATCGATCCTGTCGAGGTGAACATCGTCGGAGACTCCATCGACGTGGAGATGCGCGTCACCGAAGGTCCGCAGGCTCATCTGAACCACGTACGTATCTATGGTAACGACCGACTGTATGAAGAGGTGGTGCGCCGTGAACTCCACACGAAGCCTGGCGACCTGTTCAACAAGGAAGCCATCACCCGCTCTATCCGCGATATCGCCTCCATGGGCTTCTTCGATCCTGAGAAGGTGACACCCGACATCCAGCCCAACGGTGAAGACGGAACCGTAGACATCAACTGGATGCTCGAGCAGAAGAGCAACGACCAGCTGGAGTTCTCCTTAGGCTGGGGACAGACGGGTATCATCGGTAAGATCGGTATCAAGTTCAACAACTTCTCCATCCGCAACCTCTTCGGCAAGAACAAGCTCCATCGCGGCATCCTGCCCTACGGTGACGGCGAGCAGTTGGGATTCAGCTTCCAGACCAACGGTTCTTACTACAGTTCACTGAGTGCGAACTACGGCACGAACTGGTTCGGCGGCAAGCGTCCTAACAGCCTGAGCGTCGGCGTGTTCTACTCCAAGCAGTCGGACATCTCCAGCTACTACCGCAACAACGCATTCTACAACAACTATAGTATGTACAGCTACGGCTATGGATCGTACAACACTGGTTTGTACAACTACGACTCGATGCTCGACGACGACAAGACGATGACCGTCTTCGGTGCCTCCATAGGATGGGGTAAGCGTCTGCGCTGGCCAGATGACTTCTTCCAGCTGTCGCTCTCATTGGGTTATACCCGTTATATGCTGCGTGACTGGAGTTACTTCTATATCCACAACGGTAACTGTAACAATATCAACCTGGGTCTGACGCTGTCGCGTACCTCTACCGACAACCAGCTGTTCCCACGTCGTGGTTCCGAGATGGTTGCCTCCGTCACCGCCACGCCGCCCTGGTCACTGTTCGACAACAAGGACTATGCCCATCTGGCCAAGAACAGCAACTCCGCCACGTATGAGCAGGAGTTGCAGGATGTCTACCGCTGGATTGAATACCACAAGTGGAAGTTCAAGCTGCGCTCGTTCACAGCTCTTACAGGCGGTCAGAAGTGCTTCGTGCTGATGACCCGTGCGGAGATAGGACTGCTGGGCAGCTACAACGAGAACAAGCGCTCACCGTTCGAGACGTTCTACGTCGGTGGTGACGGTATGAGCGGCTACTCTTACGGCTACTCCGAGGAGACCATCGGACTGCGAGGCTACGAGAACGGTTCTATCTCTTACTCCGCAGCCTACGAGGAGATGATGAACGGACGTTCCATCTCGTCTTACAACTCCTACGCCTACGACCGCTTCACACTCGAGCTCCGCTATCCGTTTATGCTGGGCAACACCACCATCTACGGTCTTGGCTTCCTCGAGGGCGGTAACGCCTGGGCCCACGCTAAGGACTTCAACCCCTTCAAGATGAAGCGTTCTGCCGGTCTCGGTGTGCGTATCTTCCTCCCGATGGTGGGTCTGATGGGTATCGACTGGGCATACGGCTTCGACGATGTCTACATTAACCAGGCTGGTTCCACGAAGAAAGGCGGAAGCAATTTCCACTTCATCCTCGGACAAGAGTTCTGATAAAGGTAAAAAAGTAAAAAAGTAAAAAAACTATTAAACCATAAGAGAGTTTTAAAGTCAAACAGGTGTAACAAATTAAATTGAACGCTTATGAAGAAATTGATCATCTGTGTCATCTGCGCCATCTGCGGTCTCTCAAGTGCCTCTGCGCAGAAGTTCGCGCTGGTGGATATGGAGTATATCTTGAAGAACATCCCTGCCTATGAGCGCGCCAACGAACAGTTGAACCAGACCTCCAAACAGTGGCAGGCAGAAGTCGACGCCCTCACCACCGAGGCTCAGACACTCTACAAGAACTACCAGAACGAGGTAGTCTTCCTCTCCAAGGAGCAGAAGAAGGCCAAGCAGGACGCCATCGTGGAGAAGGAGAAGCAGGCTGCCGACCTGAAGAAGAAATACTTCGGTCCCGAAGGCGAGCTTTACAAGAAGCGCAACGCCCTCATGTCGCCCATCCAGGACGAGATCTACAACGCCATCAAGGACATCTCCGACACCCGTGGCTATCAGCTCGTGCTCGACCGTGCCAGCGATACCGGCATCATCTTCGGCTCCCCCAAGATCGACATCTCTTCCGAGGTGCTCAGCAAACTCGGCTATTCCAATTAACCGCCTCCATTCCCCTCCTGAGTTAGGAGGGGTCAGGGGTGGTCTGAACAAGCGAATATTAACAAACAAATAAACAAAGAAAAATGAAAAAATTAATCATCTGCGCTATTTGCGCTATCTGCGGTTTCACTACCGCCAATGCACAGGGCAAGTTTGGCCACGTAAACACTCAGGAAATCATTCAGGCTATGCCCGAATACAACACTGCCAAGGCTGAGATTGACAAGCTGACCTCTCAGTATGAGGCTGACCTCAAGGCCATGCAGGACGAGCTTCAGAAGAAGGCTGACGCTTTCGACAAGGAGCAGGCTACCCTGCCCGACAACATCAAGCAGCGTCGTCAGACCGAACTGCAGGAGATGTACCAGAAGATCCAGCAGAGCTATCAGGACAACCAGCAGGCTCTCCAGAAGGCTTCTTCTGAGAAGATGCAAGCTATCACTGCCAAGGTTCTCGAAGCTATCAAGGCTGTAGGCCAGGCAGGTGACTTCGTCATCATCAACGAGATCAACGCCGGCATCCCCTACATCAGCACAACCCTCTCTACCGATGTGACTGCTCAGGTGAAGACCAAGCTCGGTCTGAAATAAAAGCGGGCAAAGCCCTAAATGATAAATGATGAATGATAAATGATGAAAAAGATGACATTAACAAAGAAAATGCTAAATCATAGATGGTTGATGGCAATAGGTTTATCATTTATCATTTGTCATTTATCATTTAGCCCTGCAAGGGCGCAAGAATCTTTCCGTTTCGGCTACCTCAGCTATGAGGGGGCCATCCAGTCGATGCCGGAATATGCAGAGGTGCAGCAACAGATGAAAGTGCTGCAGGAGCAGTATCAGGCAGAGACGCTGCGTGTGGAAGACGAGTTCAACCGCAAGTACGAGGACTTCCTCGACGGTCAGCGCGACTTCCCCCGCACCATTCTCCAGAAGCGTCAGACAGAACTGCAGGAACTGATGGAGAGGAACATCCAGTTTAAGGAGCAAGGCCGGCAGGAACTGGCCAATGCAGAGCGCCAGGCGATGGCTCCGCTCCGCATCCGTCTCATCGAATTGCTCAGTACTATCGGGCGTGAGAAAGGCTATGCCTTTATCTACGACACCGACACGAAGGCCCTGCCCTTCCTGAACATTACTTTCGGCGAAGACATCAACCAACTCGTACAGGATGCTCTCAAGTAGTCCCGGCCCCATTGGCGTCTTCGACAGCGGCTATGGCGGACTTACGATTCTGAACAGCATCCGCCAGCAGCTTCCCCAATATGATTATCTCTATCTGGGTGACAATGCCCGTGCGCCATACGGTCCACGAAGCTTCGACGTGGTGTATGAGTTTACGCGTCAGGCTGTGCTAAGGCTTTTCGAGATGGGTTGCCATCTCGTGATCTTAGGTTGTAACACAGCCTCTGCCAAAGCCCTGCGCACCATCCAGCAGAATGACCTACCGAAGTGGGATGCGGAGCGCCGTGTGCTGGGCGTCATCCGTCCGACGGCAGAAGTGATAGGCGAGCTGACGAAATCGCGCCACGTGGGCATTCTCGCCACCGAGGGTACTATTAAGAGCGAGAGTTATAACCTTGAGATTCAGAAACTACATCCGGATATCAAAGTGAGCGGTGTGGCCTGTCCATTCTGGGTGCCGTTGGTGGAATATAACGAAGCAGACTCTCCGGGAGCTGACTATTTCGTGAAGAAGCGCATCGACCAGATTATGGCGAAGGATCCGGAGATAGATGCCATTATTCTGGGTTGCACGCATTATCCGCTGCTGATGCCGAAGATTATGAAGTATCTGCCGGAGGGGGTGAAGATTATTTCGCAAGGGGAATATGTGGCCAGCAGCCTGAAGGCGTATTTAGAGCGACATATAGAAATTGAACGGAAGTGCGGAAAGCATAGTTCTGTACATTATCTGACGACTGAGAATCCTGAGAAGTTTAAGGAATCGGCACAGATATTTCTGAATGAAGAGAAGGAGATTGAGGTGGAGAATATTACTTTAGGGTGATGAGTTGGGCGGTTCTTGCGTCCCTTCGGTAGCAAGCGGCAAAGCCGAGCGCAGTGCGCCACTGGAGGCGGATCAGACCACCCCTGCCCCCTCCTACTCAGGAGGGGAAGCTGCGCACAGAAAAGAGGGTGTGTCAAAATAGGCACATCCTCATTTTTTTATCGCAAAGCCCCGACTTTCTCAAGCCAGGGCTTTGTTATGTCCAAGATTTTTTGTACCTTTGGACCAAGTTTTCAAAAACATGGCAAAGATACACTTTCGTCCTTACACTACCAAGCAAATTCTGCTTTTTCCGCAAAGAA
>JAEEGH010002015.1_pt1 | contig 56257 bp, 31 predicted proteins | sample 9134181 | NCBI WGS metagenome assembly JAEEGH01 (sample SAMN16246544, study PRJNA631951) | gut metagenome | biome: gut microbiome; feature: rumen; material: DP-attached | host: Bos | place: Iran: Karaj | collected 2018-10 | reverse complement strand
TCGGCTGGTCGTTTTTGAAGATAATATCGAGAATCGTCTCGCCAATACCAATAACCTTTCGCATATACCTTTTTTTAGTTATCGCTGCAAAGATACGATTTTTTTTCTTAACTTTGCACACGAAATGGCAAAATATAATACATATACCCTCGAAAATGGTCTCCGCATCATTCATCTGCCCTCCAACTCGCAGGTGGTCTATTGTGGTTATGACATTGCTGCAGGCACGCGCAATGAGCTGTCTGGTGAGGAAGGACTGGCTCATTTCTGCGAACACATGAGTTTCAAAGGCACGGCCCGTCGCAATGCCATCCAGATCATCAACGCCATCGAGGGATTGGGAGGCGAACTCAACGCTTTCACCAACAAGGAAGACACCGTCTATTACGCAGTCATCTCCAAGGAACACTTCTCCGAGGCCGTCAACGTACTGACTGACATCGTGTTCCATAGCCAGTATCCGCAACACGAGATCGACAAGGAGGTAGAGGTCATCTGCGATGAAATCGAGAGTTATAACGACTCGCCAGCCGAACTAATCTATGATGAATTCGAAAACCTGTTGTTCGAAGGTCATCCTCTCGGACATAACATCCTTGGCAATGCGGAGCAGTTGCGCACCTATACCACTGCTGATGCCCTCCGTTTTGTGCGCCGAAACTATCGTCCTGAAAAGATGGTGTTCTTCGTCTATGGCGACATCGACTTCAAGCGACTATGCAAAAGCCTCGAACATCTGATGCCAGAAAGCAGTAGCCCATCCTCTCCTGACCCTGCTTCCCCAGCCCTTGTTACGCGAAAAAAAGCCCAATTCATCGAACAAAACCGCTCCACCCATCAGGCACATGTGATGACGGGTTGTCAGGCATACGCTTATACCGACCCACGTCGTATGACGCTCTATCTCCTTAATAATATATTAGGTGGTCCGGGCATGAATGCCCGTCTGAACCTCTCTTTACGGGAGCGGCACGGATTGGTCTATACCGTTGAAAGTACGATGGCGACTTATGGTGATACAGGCATCTGGAGCATCTACTTCGGCTGCGATCACCATGATGTCAACCGCTGTCGCAAACTGGTGCGTCATGAACTGGACCGTCTGATGCAGAAACCCCTCAGTCAGCAACAACTCATCGCTGCCAAGCGCCAGTTGAAAGGACAACTGGCCATTGCCTGTGACAATCGCGAACAGTTTGCCCTCGACTTCGGCAGGAGTTATCTGCATCATGGACATGAGCGGGATCTCGATACCCTCTACCAACGCATCGACGCCATCACTGCCGAAGAACTCCAAACCATTGCCTGCGACCTTTTCGCCCCCGACCACATGACCACGCTGATCATTAAATAAGCAAATATTTTGAGATAAATGTGCTCATTTCAAAATAATTGCTTATCTTTGTAGCCGTACTTCACCTAAAATAAAACAAATATGAGTAACGCCTTATGGTTTGATAACATCCGAATCTATCATCTGCTGATCGACAGATTCTACGGAGGATGGCAGACGCCACCAAAGAGTGAGAACGGACGTTTGGACCTCACCAACGTCTTTTGCGGGGGAAACTTGCAAGGAGTGATTAATAAACTTGACTACATCAAGGAGCTTGGTTTCAACGCCGTCATGCTCTCGCCTATCTTTAAGACAGCCAACTATCACGGCTACCATACACTGAATTTCGATGAGGTGGATCCGCACTACGGCACGTGGGAGGACTATCAGCAACTGCTCGACCTGGCACATGACAAAGGTATGCGGATTATCTGCGACTTTGTGCCCAACCACTGCTGGTATCAGGCACCGATCTTTGAGGCATCGCTGTTGAAGAACGGTGGTAAGCATCGCGACTGGTTCTGGTACAAGAATGACGACAGCGATGAGTTTGTGTCGTTCCTCGGCTTTGGCGACCTGCCTAAGTTTAATCTGACGAACCCGGAGGTGGCCAGTTTCATGATTGAAACAGCTGAGAAACTCGTCCGTATGGGTGTGGATGCTTTCCGTATCGATCATGCCTTGGGACAACCGCACAGTTTCCTGAAACAATTCCGTGAGCGTATGCAGGCCATTCGCAGCGATATCGTCGTGTTCGGCGAGGTGTGGGCCTTCGGCATCGGTCCGCAGATAGCCAGTCAGTTGTATTTCAAGACAGATGCCAGATTACAGGAATTCTTAGCACAAGATACAAAGCCCTTTAGTCAGGATTCCCTACAGGCCGACTACGTGGGAACATTGGATGGTGTCCTGGACTTTGCCTATCGTGACATCCTTCTGGAAGAAATCCACGCAGGGCGCGGCATCAAAGGCAACACGACACTCAAGCGCAAGGTGGAGGAACACTTCGCCAAGTACCCCAAGGATTTCAAACTGATCTTGTTCTTAGATAATCACGACACTGACAGATTCCTATTCGACTGTCACGATGATGTGAACCTGTTACAGGAAGCCCTTGAATTCACGAAGGAACTATCTAGACCGTTCTCTTTCCTTTATGGCACAGAGCAGCAGATGACCAACAATCCTTCGATTTTCAATGCCGAACCCTATGCCGACCTGCGTGTACGCAATTGTATGGACTGGACAAAGAAATGAGAAGTGAATAGTGAAAAGTGAATAAGACTATGAATACGGAAACTTACAAATTAGGCGAAGAGCTGGACTCTTTCAACTACAAACAGGTACAGGAAGAGATTCTGGCCATTCTGGAGAAAGGTTGCAATGTGGTACTCGATATGGCTGCCTGCAAATATATCTCCAGTACGGGTCTGCGCGTGCTGCTCTATACCAAGAAGATGGCAGCCTCCAAGGGACTGAATATCTATCTGAAGGACGTGAGCGCTGAGGTCAAGGACATTATGGATGTCACAGGTTTCAATAACTTCTTCGATTATGCATAGAGTCGATATCTTTCCCACGCATGAGTATCAAGGACTGAAACTGCGCCCAGGCCGACCTTATCCTTTTGGGGCTACAGTATTCGGCAACGCCGTCAATTTCTCGGTGTATTCCCGTTATGCCACCGACTGCACATTGGTACTCTTTCACAACCGCGAGGAAGAACCGTTCATCGAAATTCCCTTTTTCAAGGAGTTCCGACTGGGTAATGTGTTCTCGATGATGGTTTTCGACCTCGATTACGAGAACATCGAATACGGCTACCGGATGGACGGTCCTTTCGATCCTGCAGAGGGGCACCGTTTCGACAAGTCCAAGATTCTGCTCGACCCTTATGCGAAACTGATCGTGGGTCGCGATGTGTGGGGGAAACAGCCCAATTTGGACAATATCTATCAATACCGGGCCCGTGTGGTGTTCGACGACTTCGACTGGGAGAACGATCTGCCTTTGGAAACACCCGTCAACGACCTCATCGTCTATGAGATGCATGTACGAAACTTCACATGCGGCGCTGGCTCTGGTGTGAAGCACCAAGGAACATTTGCCGGTATCGTAGAGAAGATTCCCTACCTGAAGGAGTTGGGTGTCAACTGTGTCGAACTGATGCCTATCCATGAGTTCGACGAGTTTGAGAACTACCGTCCTTCGCCCGTCGATGGTCATCCGCTCTACAACCTGTGGGGCTACAGCAACGTGGGATTCTTTGCACCCAAGGCTGCCTACGCCTCGTCAGGACGATTCTCGATGCAGGTGGATGAGTTGAAGAACCTCGTGAAACGCCTGCACGCCAACGGCATTGAGGTGATGCTCGACGTGGTGTTCAACCACACCGCTGAGGGTGACCAGCGAGGCCCTTATATCTCCTATCGCGGCATCGACAACAAGACCTACTATATGCTGACTCCCGATGGAGGCTACTTTAACTTCAGCGGCTGTGGCAACACGTTGAACTGCAACAACCCCAATGTGCGCGACATGATTGTGGAGAGTCTCCGCTACTGGGTCACCGACTACCATATCGACGGTTTCCGATTCGATCTCGCCGCCATCCTCGGACGCGACCAGAACGGCAATCCCATGTCGAACCCACCGCTGCTCGAATCACTGGCCCACGACCCCGTACTTGGTAAGACCAAACTCATCGCAGAGGCTTGGGATGCGGGTGGACTCTATCAGGTAGGCTCCTTCCCCTCATGGGGACGTTGGGCCGAGTGGAACGGAAAGTTCCGTGACAGTATCCGTCGTTTCATCAAGAGCGATCCTGATGTCCTCGCCGACGTCAAGGAGCGTATCATCGGCTCGCCCGACCTCTATGCCTCGCAGGGACGTGGCGTCAAGGCCAGTGTGAACTTCATCACGGCACACGACGGTTTCACACTGATGGATCTCGTGTCGTATAACGACAAGCACAACGAGGCCAACGGCGAAGACAACCGCGATGGCGAGAACCATAACAACAGTTGGAACTGTGGTTGCGAGGGTCCAACGGACAACGCCGACATCAACGCCCTGCGTCACCGTCAGGTGAAAAACGCCATCACCCTGCTGATGGTCAGTCAGGGTATCCCCATGGTACTCTCGGGCGACGAGATGGGCAACTCCCAACAAGGCAACAACAATGCCTACTGTCAGGACAACGAGATCGCTTGGCTCGATTGGAATGATCTGGAGAAGAATGCCGACATCTTCCGTTACTTCAAGCAGATCATCCAGTTCCGTCGCCAGCACAAGGTGCTGCGCTACGATGAACACCTCTCCCATAGCGACTATCGCAACCTGGGTTGTCCGGATTTCTCTTGGCACGGCGTGAAGGCCTGGCAGCCTGAGAGCGGACATAACAACCTCACGGCAGCCTTCATGCTGAACGGACGGTATGCCGAAACCGACGGCGTGCCCGACGACTTCATCTATGTAGCGATGAACATGCACTGGGAGATGCACGGCTTTGAACTGCCACAGTTGCCCGAGGACATGGCTTGGCACGTCTTTGCCAATACCGGCATGGAGACGCCAGATGACATCGCCGAACCTGGTCAGGAACCACTTATCGACAGTCAGAAGGAGATCCTGGTAGGTCCACGTTCCATCATTGTCCTTGTGGGAAAAGTAAAAAAGTAAAAAAGGTGAGCGAACTGCATTTCCAACCCATCAAAGGGAAGGCTCGCGAGATACTCAAAGCCATCCTACAGACGCCCGAGGTCTCCTCGTGCAGTCTGAAGGACGGCTTTGTGCTCCGTTTGGCTTGTGAGGAGATCGTCATGAATGTGACATCCTATGCCTATCCTGACGATGTGGAAGGTTTTATCGACATAGAAATAGAGAAGACTGACCAGCGCATCGTGATGCGTTTCAAAGATGGCGGTGCACCTTTCAACCCCTTGGAGCGGCCGAAGCCCGACACCAAGTTACATTGGAAGAAACGCCGCATAGGCGGACTGGGCATCTTCCTCGTTATCAAGAAGATGGATGCCGTCCGCTATGCATACGCGGACAATCATAATGTATTGACCATCGAAAAGAACATCTAATTATTTCTCGTTCTGAGAACAGCTCGGCTCTCTTTTCTATTAATTATGCAAAAATACATAATGCAAAAATACATAAATAGTAGAAATGAAGCAACGAAAATAATATCAATCTCTCAATAATTAATGCTTTTCTTACATTATGACAATTGTTTATGCCTAAAAAATGTTATACCTTTGTAGGCTGAATTCGTGAATTAGTATAAAACCAGATATTCCAAAGACTATGTATGTTCGAGACTTACGTTTATCATCGCTTAGCTTTACTTTGCGAAAACACATAACAGCATTTCGTTTTCTATTGACAAAAACATTGTTTTCTAAAGGAGAAAACAAAATATTCTATGGGAGAAAACAATATTTTCTCAAAGCAAATACTATGTTTTCCGCCATAGAAAAGAAAGCGACCGTATGGCCGTCATGTGGAGGACTTCCCCCGTCGCGCCTCCTTCATCGCCACCACGAATCAAGTGGATGTGTTGGCAGATCCCTCTGGCAGCCGTCGTTTCCTGAGTGTGGAACTCACAGGACCTATCGACATAAGCACCCCTCCCAACTACGAACAGCTCTATGCACAGGCCATGCGCGCGTTGCACCAGCATGAGCCCTACTACTTCGGTCCTGCAGAGACACAGGAGATTCAGGAATGGAACCGCAGGTTCAGTGTGAAGACTGCTGCCGAGCAGTTCTTTCTCGACTACTTCGAGCCTGCTACCGACGAGAAGGATGGTCAGTGGATCAGTGCTTCGGCTATTTTCAGCTATCTGAAGGAGGAAGTGGGCGTCAGTCTGCTCAAACCCATCAGTCTTCCTGTCTTTGGACGTAAGCTCACCAACCTGCCTGGTCTCCAGAAACGTGTTACCAAATACAATACAGAGTATCTTGTGAAGCGGAGAAAGCGATAGATGGCAGTTTGCTACCACCAATAATATATCTACCACCACCTCGGAATACAATTGTTTATAGTATATTTCCGAAGATGGTGGTAGAGTGGTAGTAGAAATACAAAACTTGAAATTCAACAGGGACGTTTCTTCGGCAGGTTGAATACGTCCTGCACTTCCTTCATCTGTGCTTCAGTCATGCCATCGGGTTCAGAACCCATGCTGCGGGCACACATATAGATATTGGCTGCCTTGCAGAGCACATCCGTCTGATCGAAGGCATCCATGATATCCTGACCTACAGCCACGGTGCCGTGCTTCTCCCACAATACCACATCGTGGGTCTTGATCTGCTCCAGGGTAGCCTCTGCCAGATCCACTGACGAGGGCAGGGCGTAGGGCACGATGCCGATGCCAAGCGGTGCAAATGCCAATGTCTCAGGAATCATCGACCAGAGCACACGTGTCATCTCATCACCCTTCAGGAAACGCTGGATATGGCTCATGGCCACCAGCTCGATGGGGTGGGTGTGCAGCGTGGCCTTATAGCATGAGCCTGTCTCCAACAGGTAGTTCTGCAGTGCCAGGTGGGTTGGCAGCTCACTGGTGGGCACCACGGGCTCGTCGGCAATCACCTCGTAAGAGGCACAGTCGTCGCAGATACGGATGATGCTGCCGTTCTGCATCGGCTCCCTTGCCAGATCACGCATGCGCTTGCCCGTTCCTTTGCAATAGAAATACTTGCCTTTCAACTGTGGCAGTGTCATACCGATCTGCTTGACTTCCGAGATGGCAGGCAGTGCCTTGCACGCCTCGTCCATATACTCTGTGACATTCACCGTGATGTTTCCACCGTTACGCTCTGCCCAGCCTTTCTGCCAGAGGTAACCTGTGACTTCTGCAATCTGATAAACTACCGCTTTCAATGCTTCGCGGCCTTCTAATATACTCTTCATAACTATAATCTCTATTTTTTTACTATCAACTAAATTTCCTCTCCGTATCTCTCCTTGGTGATCTGATCCAGGGATTTCCCACGCGTGTCAGGCATGCCCAGCAATCCTACTACCAGTGAGGTCAGCAGCAGCGCCACCATGCAATAGGCTGCCAGGGTAAAGCCCTCGCCGTTGTCACCATAGATAAAGGTGAATACCAATCCCCAGACTGCCGACAGGCCTCGGACGATGAAGAACATCAGTCCCTGGGCGCCTGCACGGAACTTGGCAGGGAACAGCTCCGAGCCCCACAGGGCATAGAAAACCTGAACGCTGCTGCCGTTGTTGACACCCCAGAGGATCGTGAACAGCCAGATTCCGGCAATCGTCGATACACCGCCGCCGATGATCAGGATCCATGCCGTCAGCGCCGCCACAAGTCCGAACACATAAAAAAAGCGGTGAGCCACCTTATCCACGAAGAATGAGATGATAAAGGTGGTCAGGACTACAAATACCCAGCTGACACAACTCAGCATGTTGGCAATCTCGTTGCTCAGACCACCGGCTGTCTCGTAGATGTGGGGCATAAAGAAGCCCATCACACTGGCCACCAGATTCCACGTGAGATAGATGGCTGCGAGGAAGGCTACCGTCTTCACGGCGATCCTGTTGGTGAACAGCAGTTTGATGTTATCCAGGATACCACTATTCTTTTCCTTGGCCTTGTTGGCTGTGAATTCGGCACTCTCCTCCAACTGGCGCTGAAGGTTCCAGGCGATGAACGCCACGACGAAAAGCGTGAAGAACACCACCCGTGAGCTGAACACCTCGACGTCAGCCACAGACACCTCTTCTCCCATGACAGCGTAGGCCAGTGACTCTACAGGTGCATACAGGTAACCGCCTGGCGCGAACAGCATACCAAACAGCAGGATGACCATCGGGCCAATGCCCCATGACATCTGTGAGATACAGATATTACGCCCACGGTTGTTCACCTCAGAGCTCTCAGAGATATAGGTCCATGAGGCAGGCACTCCGATACCTACGGAGATGCCTGTTATCATGAAACCGGCAAGCAGCATGGGGAAATTGACTGCAAGCATCACAATCAATACACCCGTCATATAGACCAGCAGGTTGTAGGTGAAGATGAACTTACGACCAAACCTGTCGGCCAGGAATCCTCCGATGATGGCGCCGATGGCAGCACCCAGCGCGTTGGCACTCAGGGCATTGAGCCAGCCCAGATGCATCTCCGACAGACCGAGATAGTTCTGCCACAGCGTCACACCGCTGGCACCTGCCACGATAGCACCCGCATCGAGGTAATTATTCAGAGACACGGCCAGCGTGCTCTTCAGACTTCCACCTTTTGACATTTTTACCCTTTCTACTTTTTTACCTTTCAACGACACACTACGTCACACTCTATGTTGAAGATCTTCGCCACCTTCAGGATGGTGTCGATATGATGACCTACGGCTGCTGCCATGTGATGGGTAGGACCTGCCTCGCTCCACTTGTTGACGAATTCACGGCAGCTCAGAGAGAACTTGGTACGCATGTTGGTATCACCGAAGGTGAAGATCTCACCCTCCTCGTTGATGCCCTCTGCTGCCACGAACTTGAATACGCCGTTCTTGTCCTGGGTGATAGCCAGATAGGTGACGGGGCCTGTGGGCGGATAGAACTGTGTCAGATAGCCGCCGCCAGCCTTGCCGTGGAACACAGGCACAATCTTCATCGTCGGTTTCCGGGCCTGTGAGATGTCGAAGTCGCCAGAGCCGGAATGACCGATGATACAGATGTCCTTGGGGAAGTCGATGGAGTACATCTCAGCCAGTGTACCTGTGCCCGAGATGGTTTTCAGGATACTCATCGCCATCGCCACCTTCATGTCGCCCTCGACGGCACAGGCGGTATGCTGTTTGATAAGCATCGAGAAGGCAGGAATCAGCATCGAGTCGAGCTTGCCGGCAACGCCCTGGGCGAAACCGTCATAGTGGGAGGCAATCATACCGAGTTGCTCGTCCTTCACCCACTGCTCAAAGGCTACGACATATTTCGCCATGTCCCAGACCTTTTCGATGGTGCCGCCACCCTCGATGTCGAACGTGTCGAGGATATCCTGCGCCTTTGCGCGGATGGCGGCCTCATCGGTGATATGGTCGGCAATCGCCCACATCTTCTCCCAGTCGAACTGCTTCGTATAGACAAACATACGGTGATAGAGGTTGGTCTCGTCGATATAGAGATCCATCATACCAGGATAGGGGCGACCGATCTGGGCGATATTGGTGTCACGGAAACGGCGACGCACCTGAGCCGCACGGCACCAGTCCTCTATCTCTGCCTGAGCCGCAGGATCGCCACCCTCTACAACGCCGGTAATCACTGCCGAGCGCTTGCCGGCACGGTTCAGGTCGGCTACCATCTCACCGATAGCGCCGCAGGCATAGAGCTCACCCAACCAGGTGGGAATGTCGGTCTTGGCATAATCGGGTGCCAGCTTCTTCTGCAGGTTCACAATCACCACAGGCACGTCGAGGTCGCGGACGGCGGGCAGCATATTATAAGAGGTGCAGTAGGTGAGCATCTGCAGAATGACCAGATCGACATCTGCTGCACGGAACTTATCACCGGCTGCCATCGACTGCTCCTTACTGGTGACCATACCGCCATCGATGATCTCGATGGAATCGGGCAGCGTCTTCTTGAACGCTTCATACTGGGCCTCGAACTCGGGAACGAGCTGAGGGAACTGTGGCAGGTATGCCTGCAGGGCAATAGAGAATACACCTACCTTTGCTTTGGTTTCTACTAACGGTTTTGCCATAATCTTCTTGATTTTGTTTTATTTCTATTCGTTTGTTATCTTCAGGTATCTTTCATAAGCCTTCTCCCATTGGGCCTGATCCTCCGGCTCATACTTGACAAGGTCGAGGCTGTTGGCAATCAGACGGCGCATCTCCCAGATATCCTTCACCAGTCCGGCTGATTTAGCCTGTAGCATGATGTTGCCGATGGCGGTGCCCTCCTGGGGGCCTGCCAGTACGGTAGCACCCGTGGCATTGGCCGTAAACTGATTCAGATATTTGTTCAGGCTGCCACCGCCGATGATATGCAGCACATCGATCTTGAAGGGGGCAAACTCCTGCAACCACTGGAATACCTGCTTGTAGCGCAGCGCCAGCGAATCGAAGATACAGCGGCAGATCTCCGCCGGTGTCTCCGGCACAGGCTGGCTGGTCTGACGGCAGTATTGCCGGATGGCCTCAGTCATGGATGACGGGGCGGCAAACAGCTGGTCGTCGGGGTTGATGATCGAACGGAAAGCCTCCACCTTCATGGCGGTGCCCTGTAATTCGGGATGACTCATCGTGGCAGCAAACTTGTATTGCGCGGATGCAGCCCACTCCAGGCGGCAACGCTCATAGAGCCACATGCCGCAGATATTCTTCAGGAAACGGGTTGTCCCCTCGATGCCGCCTTCGTTGGTGAAGTTTCGCTCGTAGCTCAGGTCGCTGATGATGGCATCCTTCGTCTCGATACCCATCAGGCTCCACGTGCCGCTCGACAGATAGGCAAACTGCTCATCCTTTGCAGGAACGGCTGCCACAGCCGAGGCGGTGTCATGGCCTGCAACGGCAATGACCGGTACGGCACCCAGACCTGTGAGTTTCTGCACCTCCTCCGTCAGCACACCGATCTGGTCTCCTGGCATCACCATCCTGCCGAACATCTCGCGGGAGACACCGATGGAGTCCAGCAGCCGTGCGTCGAGTTCCTTGGTACGGGGGTCGAGCAACTGCGAGGTGGAGGCTATCGTATATTCGCACACCTCCTGACCTGTCAGCATCCAGCTGAGGGCATCGGGGACAAAGAGAATCTTCTTGGCATGACGGAACGCGCTGTTGTCCTCCTGCCTCATGGCATAGAGCTGATAGAGGGTGTTGAAGTTCAGGAACTGGATGCCTGTTATCTCATAGACATCCTTCTTCGGCGTAACCTGTTCCAGATAATCGTTCATCGCCTCAAAGGTGATAGGATCGCGATAGGCACGCGGATTGCGGAGTATCGCCTTGTCGTCGCCAATAAACACGAAGTCAACGCCCCAGGTGTCGATACCGATACTGGTAATCTCAATATCCCGGCGGGCCACCTCCTTCAGACCCTTGATGATCTCAAAATAGAGGGCATAGATATCCCAATAGTAGTGACCGCCCTGAACGATGAGGTTGTTGGGGAAACGGGTCACCTCCTCCAATTCAAACTTACCGTCATGGATCTGGCCGATAATGGTCCGGCCACTCGTGGCACCTAAGTCAACTGAGAAAAAGAATTTTTGCTTACTCATAAACTATATTTTGCATGTTTTCGTTTGTTACAGGTGATTCCTCAAACGTGACTGGCTTTCCGTCGGAGGTAAAGTCGGTCAGCTCATATTTATCCGATGTCTTCACATCATACTGTGTCTCAGCATCCACCTGTATGTTACGCATCATGATATGATTGCATCGCGACAGCGGCATGTCATCACGCTTCTCCGGCTTGAAGAACTGAGACCAGGGATGGATGAACAGGAAGCGCTTGCAATGTCCTGTGATGTTCTCCACCAGGACATATTCATAATGCTGAGGGGTATCGGGGCGCATTTTCAGCCATAATACGCGGTCGGCCCGCTCCGTATAGCAGCGACGCAGGATCACATTACGGTCGTGCAAGGATTCCGAGCCCAGTGTCAGACAACCATGTACCTTTCCGTAGTGGCAATTCTGAATCAGTATGCGTTCGCAGTCGCCATTGGTCTCATCTTTATCTGCCCATGTGCCCTTGCCGCCTTTAAGCACCACGGCATCATCGTTCACATGCATATAGCATCCGTTGATCAGCACGTCGGTACAGGCATCGATATCAATGGCATCCGACGAAGGAGCACCGCGCGTAGGATCTGGCTCCCAGATCTTTTCTGTTGGCGCATAAATATAGCAATCCAGGTAGCGCACATGATTGCTCTTATAGACGTGATTTGTCCAGAATGGTGAATTGATCAGCTTGACATCCTGAATGGTGACATTCTTGGAATTTGAGATATAAGTCAATCGGGGGCGCTGGGCGTCCTTGTTCGTACACTGCGGGTTCCACTTCCGCCGGATCCAGAACTCCTGCCAGTAGTTCAGGCCGTTGCCATCGATCGTTCCATCTCCGCTGATGGTAAAGCCATCCAGTCCGTCCGCATTGATCAGCGCACAGAAATAGGTACATGTCTCGCCCTCAATACGGGTTTTCATATAGGGGAAGTCGATAATGCGGTCTGATCCTTTCAAGCGCCCTTTCACATGCAGGTGCGTACCTTGTTTAAAAAATAAGGCACCGGTCAGATAAGTGCCGTCGGGTATAACGATCACGCCACCCTCTTGGGCTGCAGCATCGATGACGGCTTGAATGGCCTTTGTCTGGACGATGGTAGAATCGTTCTTCACCCCATAATCAGTGATCACATACTGTCTGCCTAACTTGGCTATGTCAACTTTGGTCGTGTCCTTGAACCATGCATCCATCACAGTACCGTCAGGCCATGTCTCAACAACTGGCTTCTTCTTTGTCTTGGCTGTTCCTGTCATAACCACAACAGAAAGTAGTAACAATATGATCTTTCTCATCTTTTTTTGATAAATTAGCTATCGTTGTTTGTTCTCTGCGGGGCATTTTTTCAGTCCAGGTGAAAAACCTCGACGAGTGGAATCGTGACTGGCGAGTTATCAGGATTAACTTCCATGATGTCGGCCATCATGTCCCACCATTTCCGGGTGACGGGGTCAACGTTCTCCGTGTCCTGTGAGTTCCCTTCGCCATCGCACTCCTGATAACCGAACAAGATATTGGTATCCCTGTCCCAGTAGATACTGTAGTTACTCACACCGCCGTCCTTAATCATTTTTACCAGTTCCGGCCATATTTCTGCATGGCGACGTTGGTATTCCTTCTCGCAGCCTGGTTTCAGCTGCATCTTAAATGCAAAGCGTTTCATAAATAGTATTTCCTTTTTGTTTGTAATTTCATTTCGTTTTCGTATAGCTGTCGCTCCATGCCTGCAACTGATCGTATTCCTCTTTGGTGATACGTAAGAAAGAACCGTGTTGCGGACGACTGACTCCTTCTATATTACGCGGTTCGCGAAAGTTACGCATGGTCTTGTCGGCCAGGCACAGACGATAATTCTTAGGACGTGATGAATATTCGATATAACCGATGACCCAATCGTCGCGATCTGCCAACTGAAAGGCGGAAACACCTTCGCATTTCCTGTTGCCTTCAAAATGGATATAATCATCATTCGACGGCTCTGGCCACACGCCTGTCAGCGACGGTGATGCCGAAGTGAAGAGGCCTGGCGTGCCCCCCTCTTTCTTGATCATCATGTGCCACTGACGGTCTGCCTCCACCCAGTTGATGTCGGCATCGATGGTGGCATAGCCCCAGTCGAAAAGCAGGCGTGGCTGTGTCAGTCTTGTAAACGTCTCATCTGCATAGGAGTAGTACATACGGTCGTATGGCTCCTCTGCGCGGTTCCACATGGAGTAGTACACGAAGTAACCGCCTCGTCTGCCATCGGGCCAGATATAGTCAGCATCCCAGACAGCCTGCGGAGCCCATACGCGGTTGATGGACGACCAGTCCTTATACACATGGGCTGCGTCAGGGTCCATAAAGATACCGGCTCCCTGACGATAATCAAAGGAGGTGGATTCCCAGTGTATCAGATCGTTGCTGCGCAGAAGACAGATACCATAGTTGTCCCATTCGGATTTCTTCTTCAGGTCTTTAAATCGCCCAACATTCATATCCGTACAGAGCATCAGATAGCCGGTGCCATCGTGCTTCCTGAACAGATAGGCATCGCGGGTAGCTCCTTCTATACGGGCATGCTCGGCATCACTGAAGATGGAGTCGCCATTCAACAGGTCGTGGTAGTGGAAGCCGTCGCGACTGAGTGCATAGGCTGTCCATGCTCGTCCCTGGTCATTCATGTGGCAGAACAGATAGCCATAGTCTCCCTTTTGACAATTGCCGTTCTGCCCGTTGCCCGTTTTCAGATATCTCGCCAGGGGACTGTTGTTTGCACGTAGTCCCTGGGCAACACACTCGGCATTGGTCTTGGCACCAAGGAGCGAGGTATGGGTATGATCCTTTTTAAAGTACCTCTCGGCTTTCTCCTTGCTACCGCAATTCCGGTCATAGAAATCGGCAGCGATGTTATGCAGGTCAACGAACTCCACTCCCGTCTCTTCCGCCACCTGTCTGTACCATACCCCGTAGGAGTCGTTACGCCGTTCCATCTTCCCGCCGGGCCATTCATTACGAGGTGTCAGCGATACCAATATCGGGGTTGCGCCTTTCTCACGGACATCCTGAATAAACTTCTTCAGATACCAGCCGAAGCTGTAAACCACCTCATAACTGCCCACCAGTGTGTTGGATTTCAGCTTCTGGTCTATGACGTTCTGATTCGAGAGGTCTTCCTTGGCAGCTTTCATCTGGTAAACATGGCAGGTGTCTGACGCCGTAGCTATAGCACCACGGTATTTCGGCATATCTATGGGACTGATATCGTTATGGCCGAACTGTAGGAGTACGAAGTCACCTGGCTGCAGCGAATTATACACTTTCTCCCATCTGCCTTCGTTCAGATAGCTGCGACAGCTGCGTCCGGCCATTGCGGCGTTCACAATACTGATTTTCGTCTCGTCGAACACCGTATTCGCAACAGCCCCCCAGCCCCACATGCCGTCAGCGTCCTTGTCCTCGTTCTTCACCGTACTGTCGCCAGTGATAAATACGACAGGCTTGCCATCTGTACGCGACAGCTCATATTGTGGCAGCTGCACATTCCGCATCATTGCCTTCAGCGGATCGAGGGCAGGATCATGACTCGCCATCAGTCCTTCAGCAGCTGAACGGGCATTCATCATGGCACCGAAACGACTGGTATGGATCTTATCTAAGAAGAAGTGGTAGTCCGTCTTCCAAGGGCCATAGCTGTCGAGCTTGCTGCCGGAGATCTCGTTCAGATCTACAAAGGGCACTCCCTCCTCTTCAGCCACCTGTTTCTGCCACTGGGTATGCGGTTTGCGTATAATCTTGCCATGATCATCATAGGCATTGCGTGGTGTCAGCGACATCAGAATAGGATGCCCGCCTTGAGCCCTCACATCGTTGATATACTTGCGCATATAACCGCCATAGGTATATACGGTCTCATGTTCGCCGGTTTCCTTGATAGTTACCTCAAGCGAATCATGGCCTACACCTGGGATACTGGCTCTGGCACGTCCCTCATCATAGGGACCATTATCATTATGTCCGATACTGATAATCACCCAGTCGCCAGGACGGATCGCCTTCTTGATCGGCTGCCAAAGCTTTTTATAAAAGGTGCGACTGCTCATGCCGCCAAGCGCCTGGTTCTCAACGGTAATTTTCGAAGGATCGAAATACTCATGGGCATAGAAGCCCCAACCCCACTGGCCATTATTGCCATTCCCCAGCGTACCTGTACGCATGGTAGAGTTGCCTATCAGGAATAATACGGGATGATTGCCTATCCTACTGGATCCTGGCACCGGGCGTGCCGTCAACGCTTTGGCTATACTGTCGGGGGTATTGTCAATAACTCCGTTCACATCCTTAGGTGCCTCAGGAACCTGAGCCCTTACCCCAAGCGATGCGAACAGCATCAGAAGAAGCAACTGTCTTTTCACTTTCTACGCTTCGTTATAGTTCAACATCAAAATCATTCGCCTTTACGCACTTCAGGTTCTTTTCGAGCTGGGCTGTGGAACTGGCTCCTACGAGTACAGAGGTCACACCCTTCTGATGCAGAATCCAGGCGAGTGCCATCTCTGCCAACGTCTCGCCACGGTCCTCAGCCAGACGATTATATTGGCGCAACTTCTCCAACAGTTCCGGCGTCAGCATCTCCTCCTTCAGGAACTTGCCCTTCGACATACGGCTGTCGGCTGGCACACCATTCAGATAACGGTCTGTCAATAAGCCTTGAGCCAACGGAGAGAAGGCGATAAAGCCTACACCTTTCTCTGCACAGAAGTCGAGAATGCCAGTCTCCTGCGGCTTGCGGTCGAGCATATTCAGTCGCCCCTGGTAGATGAGCAGGGGCACATCATGGGCTTTCAAGTATTCATAACCGAACTTCAACGGCTCCAAGGGCCAGTTGGATATACCCACATAGAGTGCCTTGCCCTGACGGACGATATCAACCAGTGCCTGCAGGGTCTCCTCCAGCGGGGTCTCTGGGTCATAACGATGACTATAGAACAAGTCAACATAGTCTAATTTCATACGTTTTAGGCTCTGGTCAAGACTCGCCATCAGATACTTTCTGCTACCCCAGTTGCCATAAGGACCGGGCCACATGTCATAACCGGCTTTTGACGAAATGAACAGCTCATCGCGATAAGGACGGAAATCCTCGTCCATCAGTCTTCCCATCGTCTCTTCTGCAGAGCCATAGACGGGACCGTAGTTGTTCGCCAGGTCAAAGTGCGTGATACCATGATCGAAGGCGTAGTGGGTTATCTCCCGGCTTCGCTGGTAGGGATCCACACTACCGAAATTATGCCAGAATCCCAGGCTTACTTTCGGCAATAACACACCCGAGCGCCCGCAACGCTCATATTCCATCCCATTGTCGTAGCGGCTATTATCAGCCAAATAGTGTTCTCTCATTGCAAAACAACTTTAGTATTTACGTTGCAAAGATACTAAAAAAACGCCAAGAACAATTATAAATAATGTACGAATATAAATAATCCTGTCTCTTTTCACATTTTTACACAGACAAAGATATTCATGTTGACCAAAAATTGATTATCTTTGCAGCATGCTCACATATAAAAACCTATCATTATGAAGAAAAGACTGTTGTATCTGGTTTTCTCTGTCGCTACTGTTATGCCTTCTTTAGCTCAGGCGGTCATTTCACATCCGTGGCAGGGTAAGCGCGTGGCTTATTTCGGTGACTCCATAACTGACCCGCGCAATAAAGGCTCGAAGATGAAGTATTGGGGATTCCTTAGCGACTGGCTACAGACGGAACCTTATGTGTATGGTGTCAGCGGACGACAATGGAACGACATTCCCCGTCAGGCCGACATGCTGAAAGCGGAGCATGGCGACAGTGTGGACGCTATCATCATATTCATAGGAACAAACGACTATAACAGCGGCGTACCTGTCGGAGAGTGGTTTACAGAGAAGAAAGAACAGGTGATGGCGGGCATACATGAACCAAAGCACATGGTTGACCGTATTCATCGCTATCCTGTCATGAGTGATTCCACCTATCGTGGAAGGATCAACATTGCCCTCGATTATGTGAAACGCCTTTACCCCAGGAAGCAGATTGTACTGATGACCCCTATACACAGGGCCGGGTTCTATGCCAACGAGAAGAACTGGCAGCCCCGTGAGGATTACACCAACCTCTGCGGCGAATACATTGATGCCTATGTGCAGTCGGTGAAAGAGGCTGGCAACATCTGGGCAGTACCCGTCATTGACCTCAATGCCTTCTGCGGCCTATACCCTCTGATGGATGAGTACGCACAGTTCTTCCATCATGCAGACACCGACCGTCTTCATCCCAACGATGAAGGGCAAAGACGCATGGCCATGACCATCATGTACCAATTACTCTCCATCCCTGTGTTCGACTAACGAAGAAAACCCTAAGACAAATCAATATGAGAACGACATTATTCAGCATGGCATTGGCTGTCTGCTCTTTATGTAACAGCCTTTTTGCCCAAGAGACAACAGACACCGACCTGTCGCGCCACAACTTCTTCTACGCAGGACAGAGCAAACAGCGACGGATGTTTATCATGAAGGACGGTCAGGTAGCCTGGAGCTACCAGGACCATTTGAAACGTGGAGAGATCAGCGACGCCGTGCTGATGGACGACGGACATATTCTGGTGGCACACCAGTACGGTGTGGCAGAAGTGACACAAGATCATCAGACCATCTGGAGCTATGCGGCACCGGAAGGTACAGAGATCCATACCATTCAACCTATAGGGCAGACCCATGTGGTGTTTGTCCAGAACGGTAAGCCCGCCAAGGTAGTGGTGATGGAGATACCTTCATGCAGCATCGTACGCGAGTTTGAACTGCCTATTAATGAAAAGGGATCTGTTCATGGTCAGTTCCGCAACGCTCGACTGTCTTCACGAGGCACGCTGCTGGTAGCCAATATGGCTTTAGGCTGTATCCATGAGTTCACAAGCGACGGCAAGGAGGTTGACCGCTGGGAAGGATTTCTGCCATGGAGCGTGCAGGAGATGCCAAAAACAGGCAATCTGCTGATAACCGGGCGCAAAGGACTGGTTCAAGAGATAACTCGCCAAGGCAAGACCGTATGGCAGTTAAATACCACTGACTATGGTGTCACCCAGCCACAAAAGACGGTAAGACTGAAGAACGGCGGGCACCTTATCAATAACTGGTATAACGAATGGAGCAAGACTCCGATGGACACGCTGAATGCCCCTGTTCAGGCCATCGAGGTAGATAAGAACGGTAAGCTGGTATGGCAACTCAGAGCCTGGAAGAAGCCCGATCTCGGTCCCTCTACCACGATCCAGCTGCTTGAGGAACCCATCAACCGCAACCGCATGTTCTTCGGAGAATTCAACCCGCAGTCGCCAAAACTGTTTGTCGGTCCTAATCAACCGATAGGTACTGGCCAAGGCATCTGCCCTGGACGCGTAGTATGGGTTCACTCGCCAGGTGTGGCTAAATGGGACGGTAAGACAGGCCTCTGGGTGGAAGACCGCTGGAACGACCAGGCCCGTGCTGATGCGATGATACCCGAGGCGGTGATGCAGCTCACTGGCGAATCAACTGCCAGGAAAGCCTGGCAGGCTCTGTTCAAGCACTTTAACCAGAAACATGGTCGCGGCAACCGCGGCTATAAGAAAGGCGAGACCATCGCCATCAAACTGAACATGAATAATGCCATCACCCACCATGATACCATCGAACTCAACTCTTCGCCCTTCCTCACTCTGGCTTTAGTACGCTCAATGGTTCAGGATGGCGGTGTGCGCCAACAGGACATCATTCTCTGCGAACCCAGCCGTGCCATTACCGATTCAATATATAATAAGGTGCACAGGGCCTTTCCAGATATCCGCCTAATTGACAACATCGGCGGCGATGGACGAGAAAAATGTGAATACTACCCTGAGCAGATAGTCTATTCTGTAGATAACGGCAAGATGGCACGCGGACTGGCGAAATGTATCGTCGATGCCGACTACCTGATTAACTCCGCCCTGCTCAAGACGCATGCAGGTCCTGGTGTCACCCTGACCACCAAGAACTGGTATGGTGCCACTGACATCAACCTTCTCTGGCGACAGAATGCCCATAACAACGTGAGTCAGGACAAACGGCACGGGAAACCTGGTTACAAGACCTTTGTTGACTGGATGAGCCATCGTAACATGGGGCAGAAAGCGCTGTTGTTCCTCATCGACGGCACCTATGGCTCGCGCGATGTGAACGGTGCACCTAACCCCAAATGGATGAAGGAACCTTTCAATGGCGACTGGGCTTGCTCTATTATCGTATCACAGGATGAAGTGGCCTGCGATGCCGTGGGTATGGACATCATTATCAACGAGTGGCCAGAGTTCCAGAGTCTTAACTACTGCGATGAGTATTTGCGTGAGGCCGCATCCATTCCAAACGCCCCCAGTGGTACTGTCTATAAGCAGGAGGGGAAGCCTCTAGAAAATAATCTCGGACTGTTTGAGCATTGGAACAAGGAGCATCAATATATTAAGATCAACCTGAAATATAAGAAGTTATAATGAAAAGGATAGTTAGTGCGATTAGTCTCATATTGCTCACGTTAGTAGTCAAGGCACAAGTGATTGACGCTTTTAGCGGTGTACTGCCGGTAACCGACTCGCGAGTGAAGAAAAGCCTGAACGGTGAGTGGCAGTTGAAGGTCGTCAAGGGCATCAGTGATGAGACAACAGTACCCGCTGCCGATGAGACGTGGGGCCATATCTCCGCACCTGGATGCTGGGAGGCTTATGGCTTTTGTACGCCAAGCTACGATAAAGCACGTGCACTGACAGGCTATTATCGCACCGCCTTCACAGTGCCTGATGCATGGAAAGGTCAGCGTATCATCATCCGTTTCGACGGCGTCCTCTACGGCTACGATCTCTGGATCAATGGCAAATCAGCAGGCTCATGGCGTTCTGGCTATCATACAGCCATGTTCGACATCACCGACTATCTTCAGAAGAAAGGGGAGCAATCCCTCGCCCTCCGTGTCATTTCAACATTCCCCGGTAGCGACTTCGACTATAATGACGACTGGGCACCCAATGGCATCTTCCGCGACGTAACCCTGATGGCAGTGCCGGACACCCATCTGAGAGATCTCACCATCCGCACCAGAAACACAGGCGAGGTGATGGTAGAAACCGACATCGCCAATGCCAATAAGGCTACCACCGTCAGGTACGAGGTATTTGATGCTATGGGCAACCAGGTAGGCAGCACAAAAGTAAACCATCCAAAACTCTGGACAGCCGAGACGCCCTATTTATACACCCTCCGCACCACCCTGCTCCAAAAAGACAAGCCCCTGCAGGTATTTGAACACAAGTTCGGCTTCCGTGAACTGACTATCGATAACAATATCCTGAAGCTCAACGGTCAGGCCATCAAACTGCGTGGCGTCACATCGCACAGCACCGACCCAGTGACGGTGAAGGTCATTGATGAGGCCAGCATCCTGCGGGATATGAAGCTCATGAAAGAGGCTTCTATCAACTATATCCGTACATCGCACTATCCTCGTGAGCCACGCTTCTACGAACTGGCAGACTCTCTCGGTTTCTACGTCATCGACGAGATACCCTTTGGCTATGGTGACAAGAACCTGTCTGACTCTACCTTCTACCCGATACTTCAGCAGAGAGCACAGGCCACCATCCGACGTGACAAAAATCACCCTTCGGTATTGGTATGGAGCCTTGGTAATGAAAACCCATTGACAGATATCTGCATAAAACTGGGCGACTACGTGAAGCGTGAACTCGATGCCGGCCGCCCTATCTGCTATCCACAGGTAGGCTCTTACTTCCGCCGGTTCAATTACAAGTTCCCACAGGTGGCTGATATCTATACGCCCCATTACCCCACCACATCACAAATAGCCGATTTCTATCAGCGTGCCGATCGCCCAGTGATCTTCACGGAGTATTGTCACACCCTTGGCATATCGTTCGAAGACCACGACCGCCAATGGGAGATTATCCAGCGCACCCCCTGTATCGCAGGAGGCTCTGTTTGGGAATGGGTAGATCAGGGTATGCCGTTCCGGAAGCCGCTGAAGAGCCGCTATGGCTACGAGGAGCGGGTCTTCACTTCCGACAGCGGCGGCTTTGAGATGTACGGCAACAAAGGCACAGACGGGCTGCTATATGCCGACCGTACACCGCTGCCCAACTACTATGAGATACAGCATAACTACGCTCGTGCCTTTGTATCTGCCGTCAAAGATGGCGTAATCTGCATCCAGAACCGCTACGACTTCCTTAATCTGAAGGATCATGTGACTTTCCACTGGACGCTGACCAACAATCGCGACACCGTGAAGCGTGGTGCCTTCAGTCCAGACTGCACCCCTCACGACTCCACCACTTACACGCTGGAGTTGCCCAAGCAGAGCGGACTGAGCCTGTTGCAGTTCGACATCGAGGATGCAGATGGACACACTTTCCTCCACCAGTCATTTGTTCTGAACAAGCCTCAGATCATATGGACTGGTCATGGCAGCGGATCGGGGATGGTCCGCGAACAGCTGATCCGTACAGGCCGCAAGCCTACCTTGGCAGAGCGAAACACCCAAAAGAAGCGCGTGATAGACCGATACCTGCTGCCACTCGACAACGCTCAGGTAAAGGCCGGCATAGAGAGCCGCCTCATCGAAGGTGGAGAGGAGGTGTCATTTACGCTGACGCCTGATACCGCCGATGTGTTCCGTTCTGAGTTAGGACTGGCTTATCTGCTCGATTCCAGCATCGACCGTGTGCAATGGGTAGGGGATGGTCCGTTTGCCAGTTACCCGGGTCGCCATCAGGCCAATCGCTACGGTTTCTGGGCCAAGCATAAAGACGACCTTTATTTCGAAGGCAACCACAGTGGTATTGATGCAGCGTTCCTGTCGGACAAGGATGGCAACGGCATCCTGATTTCAGGTGACTCGCTGTCACTCAACTTCGAACAGACCGACCGTGGCATTATACTCACCGTCAATGCTGCCGTCAGCGGTCAAGGTCCGAAGTTTGCCAAGACCCACTTCCCTGGCTGGCAAAAAGGCGACAAGCCTGTGAGTGCCACTTTCCGCAGCTACCAAATCAAGGCTGGCGAGTTGCCTGACGTGATACGCCGTCTCTTCATACCCGCTTGCAAAGTACCAGCTCCATTACATCCCTTCGAGACCCAATACGACACCTATCTCATGAAATTGAGTGAAATCACTGCTCCCAAATGAAATTAATAGCTACTATATTCTTCGCATTCTGCACTTTATGCAAGGCATATACAGCAGAATTAATATGGTTCGACGGACAGCATCCGATTACATACCAGATGCCACAGATGGTGGAGCCCGTGGTGAAAGTTGCGCTGGAGATGTGGAAGGATGACATGCAGCAAGTAACGGGTGTGATGCCTGTGGCTTCAAGCAAGGCTGTTGTTAAAATGACTAAGGTGGCTTCCATTCCCGGTGATGGGTTTCATATATATATTGAGGATGGACAAATTGTTATCGAAAGTAGTAATGGCAGGGGTATGGCCTACGGACTGCTGGAGCTGTCGAGACAGGCTGGTGTGTCGCCCTGGATATGGTGGGGTGACATCGTACCCGAAAAGAAGAACCGGCTGACGATAGACAGCGACTATCACACGGAACAAAGTCCCAGCGTGGCATATCGCGGCATCTTCCTCAACGATGAGGACTGGAGTCTGCGCCCGTGGAGCAACAAGACTTTTGAACCTGGTCCAAAAGGGCAAATCGGTCCCAAGACATATCGTAAGATATTCGAACTGCTGCTTCGGCTTCGTGCCAATACGATCTGGCCAGCCATGCACGAGGGTACAGTTGCCTTCTTCCAGACACCAGATGCCAAGGCCATAGCCGATTCTTGCGGTATTGTGATAGGATCCTCTCATTGTGAACCTCTGCTACGTAATAATGTCGGCGAATGGGGTGTGGAGCAGCGTGGACGTTTTAACTATAAGACGAACCGCGAGGCTGTACAGCAGTATTGGATAGAACGTCTGAAAGAAGTGAAAAACTCCAATGACAATATGTTCACCATCGGCATGCGCGGCATCCATGACAGTTCTATGGAGGGATACAACACTGACCAGGAGAAATTCGACGCACTGCAACAGGTTATAGACGACCAGCAACGGCTGCTAAAGAAATATATCGGTGACCCTTCTAAACTGATGCAGGTGTTCGTGCCATACAAGGAGGTACTACAGCTGTATCAGATGAAGCTGAAAGTGCCCGACTATGTGACTCTGATGTGGTGTGACGATAATTACGGTTATATGACGCGGTTGTCGAATGCTGAGGAACAGCAGCGACAAGGCGGGGCGGGGCTCTATTATCATTTGTCCTACTGGGGACGTCCGCATGATTACCTTTGGTTGACAACCACCCAACCGGGTCTCATTTACAACGAGCTGCGTCAGGCCTATGACCACAACGTGCGAAAGCTCTGGATAGCCAATGTTCACGACCCGAAGGTGGCCTGCTACGATCTTGAACTCTTCCTCGACATGGCTTGGAATATCAACTGCGTCAGCGGCTCTACCCTCAACAATCATCTGAAGGCATGGCTATGCCGTCAGTTCGGACAGGAAGCAGGCCAGAAGCTATTCCCGGCTATGCATGGGTTCTACCGTCTGTGCGGAGAGCGAAAACCCGAGTTTATGGGATGGACACAGGTCGAACTCGACAAAAAGAAGTATCATCGCGGATTGTCCACTGTTGACAGTGTTGGATTTACTGCCATCAAGGCTGGAGCCCGTATGTCAGCTTTCAAGTGCATCAAGGAAATAGTCAAGGAGAGCCGTCCGTCCATCCGGGCAGAACTCAGCGATGCCTTCTTTGCAGCCATCGAGTATCCCATATATGCCGCAGCCGCTATGAACCGCAAGATCCTCTGCGACTCGGCTGAAAGCCATCAGGCATACGAGGAGATACAATCGCTCACCCGCCAGTATCATGAGATGAACAGAGGAAAATGGCGCTATCTGATGGATGCCGCCCCACGGCGACTTCCTGTATTCGAGAATGTTCATGCCAAACTGTCAACCCAGACAACCGAAGTCATTGACACACTGAATGCTTGCGATTATACCCAAGCTACAGATGGTGCCGAGACCATCCAGATGCTTGGTCACTCCATGCAGGCCATATCGCTTCCCATGAATGGCAGACTCTCTTACCGTTTCGAGGTAAAGGCCGATGGCGAATACACCATACAGACCGCCCTTGTCCCTACGCATCCCATAGATGACGGTGACCTGCGCTTCAGTCTGAGTATTGACGGACAGACTCCCACCATATTTAATCTAAAAGAGCCTTTCCGTTCAGAGGAGTGGAAACGCAATGTACTCCGTGCCCAAGCCCTGAGACAGCATACAGTCCATCTAAACAAGGGCAGCCACGAGCTTTCCATCCAAGCCATCGACAATCATATAGTAGTCGATCAGATAGTCATTAAAAAGCATACAATCTTCAATGTGAAATCATTTGGGGCTGTGGGCGATGGGGTGCATATTGACTCACCAGCCATTAATGCGGCCATTGAGCAAGCTTCGGCCAATGGCGGCGGAACTGTGGTAATTGGTAAGGGGACGTATCTTTGTTACTCGATCCATCTGAAAAGCAATATCACTTTGCGACTGGAGAAAGACGCTGTCATCAAGGCGGCACCAGTGACTGCAACGAAAGGCTACGACGAGCCGGAGCCTAACGATTCGCACTATCAGGATTTTGGTCACAGTCATTGGCACAACTCACTTCTGTGGGGCGAAAACCTGCACCATGTGACGCTTGAGGGAGAAGGGCTGATAGACGGCACTGACGTACTGACACGCGGAGAACCTAAACGTGGCTATACAGGTCCTACAACTGCTAATAAGGCACTTGCACTGCGCGATTGCCACCATGTAGTTATCAGGGGACTTCGTTTCTTGAAGTGTGGACATTTTGCATTGTTGCTCACAGGTGTTGATGACCTGCTGATAGACGCCGTTACCTGCGACACCAACCGCGATGGATTTGATATAGACTGTTGTGAAAGGGTAACGGTGCGCAATTGCCGTGTGAACACCATGAACGATGATGCCATCGTACTGAAGTGCTCGTATGCCTTAGGTCGCGAGAAACCCACTGAGCATGTGCTGATAGAGGATTGCGAGGTGAGTGGCTATGACATAGGCACGCTGATGGACGGTACCAGAACCACGCATACAGAAAAAGCACCCGACGGCGACGGACCTACAGGGCGTATCAAGTTAGGCACAGAGTCGAACGGAGGCTTCCGTCATATCACCATCCGCCAATGCACATTCAACCACTGCCGCGGACTGGCCTTAGAAACCGTAGATGGTGCCGAGATGAAGGATATCCGCGTGAGCCATCTGACGATGAACGACATCTGCAACTCTCCTATTTATATACGTTTGGGTGATCGTATGCGTGCCCCTGAAGGTTTCCATCCATCCTCAGTGAGCGATATCCGGATCAGCGATGTTCATGTGACCGATGCCGACAGTCGCTATGCCTGTCTGATAGCAGGCATAGAGGGCAGGAGAGTGCGTGATGTCAGGATTGAGCGCCTATACGTGCTGTTCCGTGGGGGATTGACGATGAAGGATTATCAAGAGCAGCGTGGCCGCAATCCCTTCTTCATCCCGGAAGCCCGCCAACCAGGTGATTTTGGCGAAGCCAACTATCCTGAGCCGTCAGCCCATGGCATCCAGCCTGCCTGGGGATTTGCCATTTACCATTCAGAAGATATCCAACTGAAGGACGTCAGGCTTGAAACCATTCATCCCGATGAACGCCCTATGTTTCATTTCGAAGACACCTCCTCCATAACCAACCATTAAAACCGTGTGCTCCCGTCGTAATTAAAGATAGGTGCATCGGTTGGTACTGGCTCGTCGTAGAACCATACAGCAGAGTCATTCATCTTGGGATAATTTTGCTGAAGAAGTTTTATCATCTCGGCTCCTGCCCAAAGCACTGGACCATAGCCGTGAGCCGCCATCACATGCACAGGGCGATAGGCATAGAAGGCTGGATCGAAGCCCATGCCTGTACCTACACACACATTCTCCACTTGTCCCTTGGCATTGACTGATGATGCAACAGCATGCCAGGCCAACTGAGCCACAGGACCATAGACTTTGGCATCTACCCACCCTTTATTGACAGCATGGGCAAAGCAATAAGCATAGATAGCGGTAGCAGACGACTCGAGATAGGTATCGCTGCGATCGAGCAGCTGATGCCAGAAACCATCGTGGTGCTGCAGGACTGCGAGTCCTTTCAAATGGTTTTGCATCAGTGCCATGATTTCAGCACGCTTGGGATGATCAGCTGGCAGTACATCAAGCACCTCGCACATGGTGAGGATGGCCCATCCGTTGGCTCTGCCCCAGTGGTAGGCAGGGTGCTCCTGCATGCTCTCCACCCAGCCATGGCGGAACAGACACTTCTCAGGCACCCACATACGACTGGCAAACTGTAGCACCTGGCGGGCTGCCTCATCAAAATATTGACGATCACCAGTATATCTGCCCATGTATGCCACAGAGGGGATGCCCATAAACATATCATCAAGCCAAACGGTATTCTTCTGCGGACGGATACGGGCAAAGGTGCCGTCGCTGAGACGATACTCCTTATTCATAATATAATCGCTGTAGTTGCGGATGCGGTCGTCGATGAGTTTGCGTAACTTCTTGTCTGCATCCTTAAACACCGTTTCCATAGCCTTGATCATAGAGCAGCAGATGGCTCCGCAGTCGTCGAGTGCATGGGGATCGATGATGCGACGTGCATTGCCACTGATACTGCCACCCTGTTGAAGTGTCTTGATATACACAGGTGCCATCTCTGCCAACAGCTTTTGACGGGTAAAGACATAATCGCGATAAGTCTCATCGCCAGTGGCCTCATAGGCTGCCAGCACGCCTGAATAGGTAACGCCCCACTCGTAGCTGGTGAGCCGGAAACTGCCTTTTTCCAGTTGAGGATCGCAAGGAGTCTCTGCATCGATATACTTCAACACACGATCAATCGTCTGTTTGACATCATCGACAGACGACACGCCATACCCTACGCGATAAGCAGGTTTCATGAGATGCAACGGGGTGTTGCTGTCGTTAATCGTCTCGTCGGTTCTGGAATCAAACATCTCAGCGCCCAGATAGAATCCTGGCTCAGAGGGTTGGTTGTAGCCTACGTTCTGAGCGGCTGTAGAGAGGCGGTAAGGGATATCTTCCATCAGGCAAGTGATACGATAATCGGTAGGGATAGGCGAGATGAAGATATGCAGTTCGTCGCTATCGGGTGTGCGGGCAATCACCTCCTCGCGCCAGTCACCAAAGATGTCGGCAGAAAGACAAGGATTCGACTTCGTCCAGTTGTTGAACACGACACCAGGGAACTTGATCAAGTCAACGATGGTATGATTCTTCCAATCATATTTCGATACCGTTTCGCGATCGAGCAGTTCGCGCAGCAAGTCACCATCCCACCAGATGCCAAAGTTCACCGAGAGATACTTATCACCCAACTTCAGATGTTGCTGATGTTGCGGATCATTAGGATCTTGAGCCGAATAGAGCAGTTCGCCTTTGATATTACGAATGCCGTGACTATCTGTGCTCCACATTTCAAGTCCTGGATTGGTGGGGTCAATGTCTGCTGCCATACAGCGCCCCACATCACTCTTCGACGGAATCTGGAATATCACCTCGCCAGTACGTGCATGGCGGAAGTCGGAACCATCGCGGCGGTTTTCATGACAATCCCAAACCTGCAACTCGGGCGATGCTGGATCGAAACACATCAGGTGAATGGCATCGCCATGCCCCATACCAGTATTATAGAGTCCGCGCCCATCATGATCGACTGCCATTGAGCCGTAAGTGATCTCATCACATCCGTCACCATCAACATCAGCCACACGCAGGTTGTGGTTGCCCTGTCCTGCATAGCTCGCCCACTCTGGTGTATTGGTGTCGAACACCCAGTGCTGTTTCAATTCACGACCATCCCAGTCCCAGGTAGCGATAACGGTGCGTGTATAGTAACCTCGGCAGAAGATAGCCGAAGCATGCCTGCCATCGAGATAACCCACAGCCGCCAACATACGGTCGGAACGGTTAGCATAGTTGTCGCCCCAATCGTTCAGATTACCACGCTCTGGCACATATGATTTGGTGTCCATCGCCTTGCCTGTTAGTCCATTGAACACTGTGATATACTCATTGCCTGTCAGGATGCGACCTGTCATAGGACGGCCCTCCTTATTATATTTACCCCACTCTCGCTCAGGTATGGGGTTCTTTGTTCCCTCAGGAGCGCTATGGCGGTAGTCGGCTTTGGCATCGCCTATCACCTGTCCTTTTCCGTCACGGGTACCATCGGAAGAGCGCACTATAAACTCTGCCTTTCCGTCGCCATCAAGATCATAAAAAATAAAAGGTGTATAGTGGGCACCGCTGCGGATGTTAATACCAAGGTCAATGCGCCATAGCAGGGTACCATCCAGACGATAGCAATCGAACAGAGTTGGGCCGGTATAGCCATCGTGCGCATTGTCGTGCGCATTTGACGGGTCCCATTTCAATACAATTTCGTATTGTCCGTCACCATCGACATCGGCTACAGAGGCATCATTGGCCGAATAGCTATAGGCTTCGCCATCAGGTGTTGTTCCGCCAGCAGGTTTTGCCAGTTTGACAGGCAGATAGCCTTCGGGGGCATTTGCCTTTAATTTGAAAGAGCCGTTTTTGCCTCCACCACGTATCTCATAGACAGCATCTCCGTCAAGTGGATGCTCGTCAATAAAGAACGTGCCTCCTTGCTTCAGTGCATCGCTGTTCAGTTTCTTGCCATTACGATACACATTGAACGCCTCGTCCGCCTTATCGGATGTCAGCGTGCGCCAACTGACTATAACCTGATGTCCGTTACGGAAAGCCACAACACCACGATTCAGCTTTTCCCGACAAATGTTTTGCATGTCGTACTTAGGTTGTGCATCGGCAGATGCGAATATAAAGAACGCAATCAGCATCAGCCCCAAAAAAGTCTTAGTCTTCATATCATTTTATGTTTTTGCCGCAAATATATCAATTTGTACGAAACAAAAGCTCATCATATAATACGGAAAAATGAAGAATTGTGCACAAATATTTGCATTATTCGGAAAATATTGGTTAAATTTGCAACCGATAACTAATTATCTGGAAATGAACTTAAGAATCATATATCTGATATGCCTGCTCATATTGAGTAATCATACTACCGCTATTATTAATAAACCGCTGTCTAATAGTCGCCACATCAGTTCAGCCGACGGATTACCCAGCAATCAGGTTTTCGACATGACCCAGGATGCCGACGGCTATATCTGGATGGCATCTGACAATGGACTTTGCCGTTATGACGGCTACCATTTCTATAACATCTATAACCTCAGTCCCGGTGAAGACAATATCCAAGGTGTTGTAGGATATGTTTTCCCTGATGAGGACAAACGGCACCTATGGCTTCGCACATCAACATATGTCTATTGTTGCTATGATCTGCGCGAAGGACGCTTTATTGACTTTACCGGCCGAAAAGACTATACACGCACATACCGTCGGTATATACGTGGGAAACAAGGGGTATTGTGGATGTTCGATGATGAGTCTGGCGTTCGTCGTGTGACAGGTAATGCTAACGGAAGTCCGCTATGCACCGACTACACAAAAGAGAATGGGAAACTACCTGTGAACCATGTCTGCGATGCGATAGAAGATGACAAGGGTCAACTATGGGCAATGACCACCGATGGTATCGTCATCATTGATGCCCAAGGCAATTCACGTACCATCAGCCGAGGCAGCAATTTCCTCCGAGGCATCCAGATAGGCCATCATATTCTGACCATTTCTGAAAAAAACGAGATTGTTTCTTTCGACAGGAACGGTCGTGAACTGCGACGTACCCCTTTTACAGCGAATAAGGGAGAGAAACTCCCTACGATTACAGCAAGCTTTGTCTGGCACGGACAATGGATGATCATGACCAACGGACGCACATTCATGGTGTCTCCTAACGACGGTACTGCCGTTTCTACAGAGAAATATCAAGTTGTGGGCGGTGCAGTCATGGAAGGCCAGCCAGGCGATGACAATTACTTCATAAGCAATACTGCCGGCAAACTTCGCATTTTCCCAGCCAAAGGCGATATGCGGGAACTCGACCTGATGAAAGGACTACAATCTACCGTTGAACGCGTACGACGCTATAACATTCGCAAAGGTTCCGACGGACTATATTATATAGCCAGCTACGGTAACGGACTCTTTGTGTACAATCTGGAGCAAGATAAACTGCTGCACTATTCAGCCACTGAGCCATGGGCCATTGTGGGAAACAGTTATCTGAATAACATACTGATAGACCGAAGCAACTGTATCTGGTTAAGTGAAGAATCCACAGGTATCACCTGCATACTCCCCCCAGGTCGCAATAACTATGACTACTTTTACCCACAGCCAGACCACAAGGGCGACTGGAGCAACTTTGTACGTATGGTGCACTATAATGGCGAACGGATATTGCTCAGTACCAAAGATAACCGGCTCTATGAGTTACACCCCGAAACCTGGAAACAGTTAGAGTCTCCTGCGTCAACACCTTCTACTGCTTACGCATTCCTAAAAGACAGTAAGGGACATGAATGGATGGGGACACGTGGTGGAGGCCTGTTTATCGACCGAAAACCAGCAGATTTTCCTTACAGTCATATATACGATATCCTTGAGGATGAACTTGGAAGAATCTGGATTGGCACATGGGGCGACGGGCTCTTTGTTGTAAGACTTGACCAGCAAGGGAAGCCAAAGTATCAGCAACTGTTGAAGCGGACGTACAATGAGAGTTGCATACACAGTATCAGGAAAGATACAAAAAACCGGTTGTGGATATCGTCCAATAATGGTATTTACCATATAGATATGCGAAAAAAACAACTGAGCAACAATGACTTTGTAATCCATAATACCCAGAACGACGAATTCCCCTTTGACGAAATAACCTGTCTGCTACCAAGCTCTGACGGGAACATCTGGGTTGGAGGTCGAGGCGGCGGTCTGCAGAGGTGCCGCTACGACAATGGGGTATTCACTGTGAAGCAGGGCTATACCACTCACGACGGGCTTACAACCAATAACGTATTCTCAATCACAGCCGACCATCAAGGCAATATCTGGGTTGGCACTGATAACGGAATCACCTGCATCCGCAAAGACAAGAAAATTACATCATACCAGTTCGGACATACTTTGGAGAGTAATATTTACTCAGAGAATAGCACTGCCATACTCCCAGATGGCCGTCTGTTATTCGGCACCGCCTACGGCATGATGATACTAAAGCCAGAAGATCTGAACATCAGCAAAGAACAGAAAGCCGGAAAGCCCATCATTACCATGGTGAGCATCAACGGTGACGATCGCTATCTTTCTTCATCAGATAAGCAATTGGAACTAAGTCACGACCAGAATTCTATCGAGCTTGAATTCTCAAACCTTGACTTTGCAGGCATCACATCGACTCAATACCGCTACTATCTGGAAGGGTTGGAGTACAGTTGGAAGCAGCTTACCAGCGACAACAATGCCAGTTATAACAACTTACCACCAGGCAAATACCGTTTTCACTTGAGTTCGCTAAACAAGAATAACCAATGGAGTGAGGAATGTGTATTCCCCATCACCATCCATTACCCTTGGTACAACACATGGTGGGCTTGGATGATATACCTGACAGTGGTTGGCTTTGTCGTCTGGCACTTCTACCGTTTCTGGCGACGCAATTTTGAACTGCACCAGCAGATACGTGTAGAGAAAGAGCTGACTACCTTCCGTCTGAACTTCTTCACTCATGTTGCACATGAGTTCCGAACCCCTCTGGCCATCATCTCTGGGGCTGCTGAAAAACTGACCGAGAAGGGCACCGATGCCATGGTGTCACGCTCGGCTGTCCAGACGGTGCGCCGAGGCACCTTGCGCCTTACAAAACTTGTTAATCAGTTGATGGAGTTCCGGCGCATAAACACCGGCAACCAGCGCCTTGCCGTAGAACAATCCGATATTATAAAACTGGTACGGAATACGATTGACGAGTTTCGGGATTTGGCATCTCGTAAAGAGCAGTCTCTCACATACACACCATTTGCGCATCAGCACTTCATGTTATTCGATCCCCATCTGATAGAAACTATTCTATACAACCTCCTTAGCAATGCTGTCAAGTACACTCCTGTAGGTGGAAATATAAATGTCAGACTAAAAAAGAGTGATTCCGACGAACAACCTTTGCTGCTGATCGTAGAAGACAACGGTCCGGGAATCAGCAAGAAACAGATGCCAGAGCTATTCCAGCCTTTTATGCACGGCTATGTGTCTCAGGGAGGTATGGGTATAGGCTTATACACCGCTTATCGCTCAGCGATACTCCATAAAGGCAATCTCACCTATGAGCGGGTAACTGACGAAGGTGGTTCCAGGTTCGTTTTATCAATCCCGGCTGTCGGAGATATCTATAGTCCTGAGGAATATGCTGGTACTACGGCTGTAAACAATTTAGTTGCCGATCATAAAACACACAGCGAGGTAAAGGAAATGATACCAGAGGCATTCAACGACTACACTATTGCCATTGTAGAGGATGATCTTGACATGCTTGACCAGATCTGCGGGTGTGTAGGCCGTTATTTCCATATAGTAAGCTATACCGATGGAAAATCGGCCCTGGACGGTATTATCGGGAACAAGCCAGATTTGATTCTCTGCGACATCATGCTACCCGACATCAACGGATATGATATCGTCAGACAGCTACGGGCCAACGATAGCACGAGAAACATTCCCATCATTATGCTAACGGCTCTTGACGGTGATGAACAACTGCTGCGAGGTTATAAGGCAGGGGCAGATGACTATATGGTTAAGCCCTGCAACTTCGAATTGTTGATTCTGCGTATCTCGCAATTGATAAAATGGTACGATCGGGTTCCTACAGACAACGGAGAGGTGAAAGAGACACACAGTCAGCCTATCATTACTGACGAGGCCGACCAGCGCTTTAAGGATAAGATGGAGACTTTTGTAGCACAACGTCTTGGAGATCCTACCTTCAATGTTGATACCTTGGCTGCTCTGCTCAAGATGGGGCGTACCAAGTTCTATGGCAAGATGAAAGAGCTTACCGGTATGTCGCCCAACATCTATCTTCAGACGGAACGCATGAAGAAAGCTGCGGAACTGCTGATTGAAGGTGACCTCAACGTGACAGAAGTCAGTTATAAAGTAGGATTTCAGTCACCTACCTACTTTTATAAGTGCTTCAAGGAAAAATATGGTGTTCCTCCAAGCAAATACGGGAAACAAAAGAAAGAAGAAAATAAACCGTCCTGATGAGCCACTGCTCACAGGACGGTTTCCTAAAAACTAAATTAAACTACCAACTAATTATTAACTTAATATTTTAACCCACTATTTTTTAGTCAAATAATTGTTATTTAAGAAATTAGTAGCCGGGGTTCTGCATAGCTTGTTTCTGCTCTGCAGTCAAGCTGCTTCCATCCTCATTGGTAATGTCATTGAGGAACGACTGAGGAATGGGGCGATAGTAGTGCTTGGCAGGATCGAAGTTACCAATGCCCTGACCTGCACCATCGTTGAAAGCATGCCAGCGGGCATCAAGCGTACGAGTACGTACAAGATCCTCATAGCGATGCCCCTCACCGATCAACTCACGGCTACGCTCGTCAAGCAGGAAGCACATCATCTTCTCTGCGTTAGTGTTACATTTCAAAGCGTTATAGATACGCTGTTCATTAGGCATATTATATACATCATCAACACTGTTCAGGTGCATGATGCTCTTGGTCTCAGCAGTGGTCTCAGCGATGTTGTTCGACTCATAATAGGTGTTGGCATCAGTATAGATGGCACCATCAAGATTAGCAACACCAGTGCCAAGAGGATTGTTGAGGTATGCCTGACCACCGTCTTTGCTCTTAGAGCGGTCCTCACCAGCAAAGTAACCGGCACGGTCGCGAAGCATGTTCAGATAGGTCAGCGCATTCTGATACTGGCCCTCACCCTGACGGATGTAAGCCTCAGCAATCATCAGCACATCTTCAGCAGAACGGGCAGTGATGGCATCACGGCAACCGAACTGAGAGTTGTAACCGTTACGAGAACCGTCGCGCCACTTAGAGATAGCCACACTGCGGTTATGAGGATACAGGGTATAATAGTTACCTGTACGCTCATTCTTGTTCACATTCCAGTTGAACGACTCATTGGCATAGTAGCGTACGAAAGTATGAGTGTTACACAGCTTACCGTTCTTCAGCACATTAAGTTGGTTGCGCTTACCATCAAGATCCGTGAAGCGCTTGTCGCCCGGCTCGTTGACGATATACTTGATACCTGGAGTACCACCGACGAAGCGCCCCTTATCAGCCACAGCACCATCGGGGAAATAAGCTGCCTGAGTAGCATCCCACTTTGGAGCGGCACTACCGCGGTTACAATTATATACAGTGATGAATGACTTCCAGAAACGAGAGTCGTTCACACGGTCGAACACCTCCATTGCATATTCAGTAGCACTGACGTAGCAGAACTCACGACCACCGGAGATATCGCGCACACAACCTGCGAGGTTCTGATATACAGAAGGATAGCAGAGGTGCATCTGATTGCCGAAACGGCCCCAAGAGTCACTATTGTCAGAGAACTGGGCTGCAAGCACCACCTCGCTGACGGTCTCGTTGGCATCATTTGGCTTAGTGTAGTTCCACAGATCGAGGAAGTTGTCGCACAGGGGGTGTGCAGCAAGCACTTCCTTACCATACTTTATGACAGCATCAAGGTCAGAAGACTTGTAGCTGCTGTTCCACTTATCATTAGCCTCTGAAGCACGGAAGAGGTGAGCTTTTGCCAGGAAATGGGCAGCGGCACTCTTCGTGATACGGCCAGTTTGGCTGGCAGTAGCAGGCAGAAGATTGTAGGCCTGCTCAAAGTCTGCAATAATCTGCTTGTAGCAGTCTTCCTCAGAAGCACGTGTAAAGTAAGTCTGGATCTTTCCGTTAGCAGGCTCCAGTTTGAGGGGCACACCACCGAAGAGTTTCACAAGCTCAAAGTAGCCGTAGGCACGGAGGAAGTAACCTTCGCCCAGACGGGTATTGTAATTGGCACTGCCCTGATTGTAGTAGAGGGGGACATTCTGGATAACAATGTTCGTCTGCTCAATCAGTCCATAATAGGTGTTCCAAACGGTAGCGACATCACCCTCAGTAGAGTTCAGGGCAGAGCTGTAGTGATTGTAGGCAGCGATATCATTGTTACCGCCTGTAAACTCATCAACACCCATATGCCACATTTTATAGGCCCACTGATACTCGTAACGGAACTTCAGGGTCTGATAGGCACCTGTCACAAGATCGTCAATACCGTCCTGTGTCTTAAAGTACTCAGTATCATGCTGAGTAATCTGTGTCTCATCAAGGAACTCATCACTACAAGCGGTGAACGACATTCCTGCTGAGGCGGCGACCAAAGCCGCCAAGAATAATTTATTTATCTTCATAATTCGTGATTCTTATAATTAAAAACCTACATTAAGACCAACAACCCAGCTACGGATAGTTGTCGTTGTACCGAAGTTTCTGGTATTGTTATCATAACTCATCATATCTGTATCCAACCACTTGCACTTAGAGTAGATCGTAAATGGATTCATGGCCTGAACATAGATCTTCAGCGTATTCAAACCCAGAGGAGCCAACTGCTTCTTGGTGAAGTTGTAGCCCAATGAGATGTTACGCATCTTGATGAAAGAGCCGTCCTGATAGTTCATGGAGCTTGCATAGGTGTCGGCACTCTGACCGTTAGTACCAGGTCCGTAGTATTCTGCATTCTCATTTTCACCAGCTACCCAGTAGTCAAGACTGCGCATAGCATAGCGACCGTCAAGGTTGGCAGAACCTGCAGGAACCATAAACTTCCAACGTGAATAGATGAAGAATGAAAGCTCAATCTGCTTATAAGTAAAGGTGTTTCTCCAACCGCCTGACCATCGGGGACGGGCATTGCCTACGATGGCACGGTCATTGTTACCATCGATCTTGCCATCACCATTCAGGTCCTTTACCTTAATCTGACCAGGCTTGCGACCATAAGTAGCAGCTTGCTCAGCCTCAGAAGTCTTCCAGATGCCGTCATATACGTAGTCGTAATAAACACCGATTTCCTCACCAACGAACCAGTTCTTATTAATATTCTCTGTCACACCGTTGGCAAGTTTCTCAATCTTGTTGCGGTCGAGTGACCAAGAAAGCACTGAACTCCACTCGAAATCCTTGGTCTTAACAGGCAGTGCATTGATCTGGAGGTCAATACCCCAACCAGAGGTCTCACCGACGTTAGCCATAGTAGAGACATAACCATTGAGTGAAGGAATAGTTGTTGACATCAGCAGATCCTTTGTCTTGGTGGTATATACATCAAGAGCACCGCCAAGGCGTCCGTTCAAGAAACTGAAATCGAGACCAAAGTTCCACTGGGTGGTCTTTTCCCAACTCAGGTTCTGGTTAGCCATAAGGGCTGGAGTCTTTGCATTCGGGTCAGAAGGTACATAACCGACTTCTGCCACCTTACCCCATGTATAGGTGAGATCCTGTACAGATCCCTTTGTAGCATAAGGAGCAATAGCAGCATTACCAGAGATACCCCAACCGATACGGAGTTTCAGCTGATCAATCCACTTGATATTCTGCATGAACTTCTCCTGTTCCATACGCCAACCGAGTGATACAGAGGGGAAACTTGCCCACTTCTTACCAGGTGAGAGCTGTGAGGCACCATCCCAACGCATTGAAGCGGCGAGCAGGTAACGATCCATCAGTGAGTAGTTGATTCGAGCCATGTAAGAAGACATGGAAGACTCTGTGAGACCTGTAGAGTAGTCTGTAGGATCATTGTTAGACTTGGTATTGTACCAGAGTTCCTGGGCAGTAGCAACATTTGCACGGATGTTACCACTCTCAAAGTGGTAGTCAGAAGCAGACTGCAATAGGGTGATTCCAATCTTGTGGATATCAGCAATCGTCTTGTTGTAGTTAATGATATTATCAAGCGTCCAAGCCACACGCTGGTATGGGTTATAAACCACCTGGTTACGACCTGCACCGTTGATACCCTCAGCGGCATTGGCAGTACCTGCACGATAATACTGGAGTTCAGGACCGAACTGGATACGATAGGTCAGACCATCAAGCGGCTGCCAAATCTTACCGAAGTCAAGCTGGCCATAGACACTACCGTTGATACGGAAGTTCTTACGCTGGTTCTTGGTATATTTCAGCTCATCGATAGGGTTCTGGATGTTCACATCACCAGTAGGATACTCGATATAGTTGCCATCGGCATCGTAAGGCACAGACCAAGGCAGCATACCACGCAGGGCATTATAGTAGTCACCGGCACCAGTGGTTGACTTTGTAAAGCTGTAACCGTACTCCTGGGTACCATAAGAAGCGTTCATCGTCATACCCATCGTGAAGTAAGGCAGCATCTTACCCTCGAATGAGGTGTTGAAAGTGAAGCGCTGGTAGCTCTGACCAGGCATCACACCTTTCTCATCGAGGTAACCGAATGAAGCATAACCCTTGAATTTGTCAGTACCACCTGAAGCACTCAGGGTGTGCTCGTGGGCAATACCCGTGCGCTTGCCTTGGCTCTCCCAGTCGTAAGAACCTACCTTGGAATAATCGAAGGTTGTGTGATCTGCGCTCCAGCCTTTCTCGATATTTGCCCAAGAAGCAGGAACATTACCATAGATCTTATAGTCAAGATCGTAGTTTGGTGTACCGTCACCGTATGCACCTGCATTATAATAGGCATAACGGGAATACTTCAGCCATTCGGCAGCACCCATCATCTCCGACACATTGCAAAGATTTGAGAATGTCACAGTACCTGAGTAATTCAGAGAGAGTTTACCCTCCTTACCCTTTTTAGTCGTAACGAGCACAACACCGTTAGCACCACGGCTACCATAGACAGCTGTAGAAGAAGCATCCTTCAACACCTCGATCGACTCAATGTCGGCAGGGTTGATATTCTCGATACCACCATTCTGAATGGTCATACCATCTACTACATAAAGCGGACCGTTATTGGCATCAATAGAACGCTGACCACGGACAGTGATTGAACCTACCTCACCAGGGCGCTGGCTGTTGGTGATATCCACACCTGCAGCCTTACCCTGCATAGCCTCCAAGGCATTGCTCACAGGCATTGTGACGAGATCCTTAGAATCCAAGTGTGCCAAAGAACCTGTCACATCACTCTTTTTCTGAACGCCATAACCTACAACGACCACTTCGTCGAGCAGCTGACGATCTTCCTCAAGGGTCACTTTAATCTGACTCTTACCTGCTACGGCAACAGTCTGATTACGGTAACCTACATAGCTGATAACGAGGCTACCATTTTGGGGAACATTCTGAATGGTGAAATTACCGTCATAATCGGTAATAGTACCATTACTCGTTCCCTTGACCATTACACTTGCGCCGATGATGGCTTCACCCGAAACATCGACGACAGTACCGGTTACTTTGTTCTGAGCGGATACCCCAAGAGCAAACACTGTGAACAAAACCGTAAACATCAACCGCTGGAGCATGCTCCAACTGTTGTTCAGAGTTGATTTACCAATGTCATTCATACTGTTAATTAAATGATTAGTTATTAAAAAAAATTGTTTATTGCTGCAAAAGTAAGTTATTTTACGATTAAAAATATAGCGAAATCGTCCGAGAAATATATTTCTTGTACAATCCGGCCTATGTCAATTACCGTCCGGCTTGGTCAGATCGGTATTTCCAGAGGGATACCAGACGAATCCATCGGGATTGTCTGGATATGAGGGATCGAAATCCTTCCAGTCCTTCCTCAAATATTGAACTAAGGGAGAGTCCATCTGCTTGAGACCCATGACTATCATCTTTGCCACCTCCCAGGCACCAAACGGGTTGAAGTGGGTATTGTCTTCCAATGCCTGAGGCTGATTGGGAAAAGTATTGGCAGGATAGTGGACAAGAGCCCGCTTAGACCCCTCGAATCCTAAAGCTTCATAGAACAGATGGGTCATACCGTTTAGTTCTATGTACGGGATATCTTCCCTCTGGGCAACGGTGCGCATCGCCTCGGGATAATCGCCATGGGTATTACGCAAGGTTCTATGATCATCATTGAAGAAGCGGCGGGCTGTTGGGGTGACAAAGATGATATGCCCCCCTTTCTGACGTACACGATCAGCAAAAATCTTCAGATTACGCGAATAGCTGTACCAGGCTCCGTCGCCAGGTCTCTTCTCCTTTTCGTCATTATGTCCAAACTCACATATCACATAGTCTCCCTGACGGAGTTGCGTCATAATCTTGTCAAGTCGCAATTGGGCAAGGAAGGTGGTGGCAGACAAACCGCTCTCTGCATAGTTGGCTATCACTACACGCTCATCAAACCAGCGTGTAATCATCTGTCCCCACGATGCCCAAGGTTCCTCTTCCTGATCCACAACAGTGCTGTTACCACAGAGGAAAACGGTGACAGCCTGACTGTCGGGCTCGATGGTGATACGTTGTACGGCTGGGGCGGATCCGCAGAACTGCAGGTTCAGGGCATTGTCCCAGTTCTTGTAATGAAGTTCGCGCGGCTTGAGCTTAACACTTGTGGTTCCGTCAATCAAAGGTTCATGCTTGTTGACAGTAAAGGTGACTGTCTGGAATTGTCCTTTCTTTGTAGTCACTACGTCGGTATAGTGACGGCGTGATTCGGCGCGTACAATGGTCTGGGCAGCCCGTTTCTTTGAACCGAGCGTAACGGTAACGCGATAATTACCATCAGGGACCTTCACGGAGAAGTCAATAGGATTGACACTGCTTATATATAATAAGGTGTCGATAGTCTGTGCTCTCAGCGACAGATTAGCAGCCAAAGCCAAGGTCAGAAATAGTAGTTGCTTCATCATTATAGTTTTATGTTGCAAAGCTACGGTTTTTCCCGTCATTTTATCAACCTCTATTGTTCACAATTCTACAAAGATGTACAAAATTGCTAAATATAGAACAAATGAATAACGCTATTGGTGATATTATGCCTATATTTGCACCTGAAACTAAAAAATTCTTATATGAATAACAAATGTATTACTGCCATTATCGCCTCACTCGGTTTTGTTACTACAATGTGGGCCCAGTCGCGGGAGATTGTCTGTCTCAATTCCGGATGGGAGTTCTCACGCGACTCGCTCTTCAGTGAGTCAAAGATGATAGACATTCCGCATGACTTCCAGATAGAGCAGCCCTGGGTTCCCCCCACAGCCGACGAGAAGGCCGACAATAGCGATGTGGCTGCAAACATAAAAAGTCGCTTGTCTGCACGGGGATTCAAGGAGATGGGTACAGGATGGTATCGTAAGAATATCACCCCCGATGCTTCAATGAAGGGACGTCGTATACTGATTGACTTTGAAGGAATCATGTATGTGGGCGATGTCTGGTTGAACGGACAGCATATCGGTGGCACCAACTATGGCTATGTCGGTTTTGAGCTGGACATTACCCGGCTTCTTCGCTATGGGGAGCCCAATGAGATCAAAGTGAAAGCCAACACAATGACAGAGAAGAACTCCAGATGGTACACTGGCGGAGGACTGTTCAGGAATGTAAGTCTGGTAAGTATGTCTGATGACTTGTATTTCGGGCGCCATCCACTTTACATTACCACGTGCGATAATAAATATGTAAGGTTGAAAGCTGATTTCACCAACCGCACCAAGAATCGCGAGACCACCATGAAGGTGCGAATCTATGATCCTTCCGGCGCTTTAGTGATTGAAAAAAACGTTAAGCGGGGCGGGAATCCGCAGAGCCGTACACTCAGCATCCTAATGCCAGACACAGAGATTCCAAACCCGCAATTGTGGGACACAGTGCATCCGAACCTCTATACAGTCGTAGCCCAACTACTGCGTGAGGACGGCAGCGTAGCCGACGAGGTAAGCGAGCAGTTCGGTATCCGCACCGTAGAATACGATCCAAGTTTCGGTCTGAAACTGAACGGAAAGAAGGTGCTACTTAAAGGATATGCCAACCACCATACCCTTGGTGCCCTTGGAGCCGCAGCCTACCCACGCGCCATTGAGAAGCGCATACAGCTGATGAAGCAGTTCGGCATCAACCATATCCGCACCTCACATAATCCGTATAGTCGTGATTTTATCAAGCTCTGCGACCAGTATGGCATCTTGGTTGTTGACGAACTATACGACAAATGGACACAGCAGCACACTGGAGGCCGTGTGCCTTTCTTCAACCACTGGGCACAGGATATCACCGAGTGGATCACCCGCGACCGGAATTCTCCTTCAGTCATTATGTGGAGTCTTGGAAATGAGTTGCAGCAAGACCCCAACCTGCCTTTCAATGACTGGGGTGTAACATGTTATAAGATGATGAAGCCAGTGGTACATCGTTACGACTCCACCCGCAAGGTGACTGTTGCCATGCATCCACGTTATCGCAATTGGCAGACCGACTCACTGCCCTGTGACCTCGCTATGCAGACGGATATTCAGGCATACAACTACAGGTATATGTATTTCCCCGGCGACGGAAAGCGTTTCCCATGGATGACATTCTACCAAAGTGAGGCCAGTGTAAGTGCCATGGGCCCCAACTGGTTTGAGATGAACCTCGACAAGGTGATAGGCCTGGCCTACTGGGGAGCCATTGACTATCTGGGCGAGAGTCAGGGATGGCCTGCCAAGGGATGGGCACAGGGCGTATTCGATATTTCACTCGAGCCCAAGCCAAAGGCATACTTCATGAAAAGTTTCTTCAGCGATGAACCTACAGTGCACCTGGCTGTAGTAGAAAACACCAATGCAGGAATGATGTGGAACGGCATACAGACGGGTAATGCCTCACTCTCTGAGAATTGGAACCGTACCGAAAGCTCTAATGCCAATATCATAACCTTTACCAATGGTGATGAAGTGGAGCTGCTGCTCAATGGCAAGAGCTTGGGACGGCAGAAGAACAGTACTGATGCCAAACAGCGTAATCAGATATTCTGGAAAGACATACCCTACAGCAAAGGCCGGTTAGAGGCAGTGGCATATCAAGGAGGAAAGGCAGTAGCCCGCCATGCCATTGAGACGACGGGCGAAGCCGTCAGATTGGTTGCGATACCCGACAACACCCGTTGGCGTGCTGATGGACAGGACTTACAGCATCTGCGAATCATCACTGTTGATGCCAAAGGGCGTCGCGTGTTATCAGCCAACGAAGAATTGAACTTCCAGGTTGAGGGTGATGCTCGCATCGTAGCTGTCACCAATGGTGACATCGAGAGTGATGAGCTGAACACCGTCAATCACCGTCGCTTGTGGAATGGTTCTGCGATGGTGATCCTGCGTGCCGGAAGCCAACCTTCCAAGGTGACAGTGAAAACAGCCTCATCTGGCTTCAAAACCATAACAACGAAACTTGAAACCCATTAAAGAACAACGATATGAAAAAGATTACAATCCTGGCAATGCTATTTGCCGTACTGTCAGTTTCAGCTCAGACCGAAGTGTTGCAGGCTGCTCAGAAAGCGAATGATTACTTCATGGCGAAGTATGCTGATCCCACCTTGGCAACCAATGTTGGCAAGATCCGACCAAGTTCTCTCTGGACCCGTGCCGTCTATTACGAGGGGCTTATGGCACTGAACGCTGTTGATCCGCAGCAGCGCTATGTTGACTATGCCACCACATGGGCTGACTTCCACCAATGGACACCACGTAACGGTGTGAAAACCACCGATGCAGATGACCAGTGCTGTGAACAGACCTACATCGAACTCTTTCAACTGAATGGCAAAGGCACCTTAGAGCCGACGAAGGAGAATCTGCAGAAGCAGATGGCCTCAGGTCGTGTGGATTACTGGACCTGGATCGATGCCATTCAGATGGCCCTACCTATATATATAAAGATGTATGCCATCACAGGCGATAAACAATATCTCGATTATGGCCTGAACAGTTATCTGTGGAGCAGAAATGAGTGCGGTGGTGGCTGTTTCAATATGAAAGAGGGACTGTGGTGGCGCGACAAGGACTATGTGCCCCCTTACAAGGAGCCCGATGGCAAGAACTGCTATTGGAGTCGTGGCAACGGTTGGGTATATGCCGCCCTGGTACGTAGCATGAACGAACTGTCACCCAAGGACAAGGCCTACAAGGTGTTTAAGAAAGACTTCATCCTGATGTCGAAAGCATTACTCGATTGTCAGCACGCCGATGGATTTTGGCATGCCAGTCTGGTGAGCGATGCCGTCTATCCCGACCCAGAGATGACAGGTACGGCTCTTTTCCTCTACGGTATGGCATGGGGCATCCAGAAGGGCATCCTCAAGGCTTCCACCTATCGTCCTGCTTGCGACAAGGCCTGGCAGGCCCTGCTCTCCTGTCTGCATAGCGACGGCTTCCTCGGATGGAACCAAGGTACAGGTAAGGATCCCTCTGCAGGACAACCCGTCACTTTCACCAGTGTCCCCGACTTCGAAGACTACGGCACAGGCTGTTATCTGCTTGGCTTGACAGAATATTATAAACTGATAAAGGGAAAAAAGTAAAAAGGTAAAATAGTAAAAAAGCATGATGATCACTAAAAAAGAATGGGCAAAAAGACTGGTAATAGGTTTACCTTTTTACCTTTTCACCCTTTTACCTTTAAGCGCCCAGCAATGGCCAACCCCACAGCCCGAGGCAAAACCAGGCACCCGTTGGTGGTGGTTGGGATCTGCCGTAGATAAGGAGAACCTGCAATGGAACCTCTCGGAGTATGCCCGTGTAGGTATCGGTGCCGTTGAGATCACCCCACTCTATGGTGTGAAGGGAAACGACAAAAACAATATCCCATTCTTGTCTGCCCAATGGATGCAGGCACTGAAAGACGTAGAAGACATCTCGAAGCCATTAGGTATCGAGGTGGATATGAACTGTGGTACGGGTTGGCCCTTCGGTGGTCCGCATATCTCATTAGACCAGGCTGCCTGTAAAGCTATCTTCAAAGATACAATTATCAACGGTGTTCACAAGTATGATGTTGAGATAGGCCGCACCAAACAGAAGGTGAAGCGTGCCGCCCCAGGTGGTGAGGGATGGGTGGTAGATCATTTCGACCGCGATGCCGTACACCACTACCTCGATCGCTTTGAACAGGCATTTGCTGCCTCTGGTGTACCTTACCCGCACACCTTCTTCAATGATTCCTATGAGGTGTATCAAGCCAACTGGACACCTACCCTCTTCGAGGAGTTTCAGAAGCGTCGCGGCTACGACCTGCGTACCAAACTACCAGAACTTCTAGGCGAGGTGGATGACGGCAATCAGGTACTTTGTGACTACCGTGAGACGCTCTCTGACTTGCTGCTCGAAAATTTCACGCAGCAATGGGTGGCGTGGGCCCATCAGCACGGCGTCAAAGTACGTAATCAGGCACACGGCTCCCCTGCCAATCTGCTCGACCTCTATGCCGCTGTTGACATCCCTGAGATCGAAGGCTTCGGACTGTCAGAGTTCGGTATCAAAGGCCTGCGTACCGATCCTGGTATGACCCGTAAGAACTTCAGCGATGTCTCGATGTTGAAGTACGCCTCATCGGCAGCCCATGTCATGGGCAAGCCGTTTACATCGAGTGAGACCTTCACCTGGCTCACTGAACATTTCCGTACCAGTCTGTCGCAGATGAAGCCCGACCTCGACCTGATGTTCACCTGCGGTGTGAACCATGTCTATTTCCACGGCTCGTGCTACACGCCGAAGGACGACCCCTGGCCAGGTTGGAAGTTCTATGCCTCTGTAGATATGAGTCCCACCAACTCCATCTGGCGCGATGCACCTTATTTAATGAGGTATATCGAACGCTGTCAGAGTTTTCTGCAGTTGGGACAGCCCGACAACGACTTCTTGGTCTACCTGCCCGTCAGGGACATGTGGCGACAGCGCGGTCCGAGGAATGACGATGCCAAAGGGGCGAGCAAAGAACGTCGAGGTGGTGAAGATCTGCTGATGCAGTTCGACATCCACACGATGGACGAGAAGGCACCGCAGTTTATCAAGAGCATCCTTGCCATCGACAGTCTGGGCTACGACTGCGACTATATCAGTGATCGTCAGTTGGCGAAGGTACGTATCGAGAACGGACGACTGGTTACTGAGGGTGGCACCAGCTATCGGGCCCTCATCATCCCCAGTGGCACTACCATCGACAATCGTCTGAAAACCCTGCTTTCTCCCATCAGCCAGTATGTGGTCTATGGTGAATCAGCAACAGCGATGGCACAGTTTGCCCAGTCCGAACCGATGAAAACGGAGTTAGGTCTGCGAGCTATCCGTCGCAAGACGGCAGATGGCTGGCATTACTTCATTGTCAACCTCACCCCCAACGACATCCATGGAGACATAGCCTTGGCTGTGCCTCTCAAGGGTGCTACATGGTTCAATCCGATGAATGGTGACATCGATCCTGCTTGTGTCTCCGATGGGAAACTGCATATCAGTCTCCGTTCTGGCGAGAGCCGTATCCTGCAGACATCCTCCATTCCCAGTGAAAGAAGTCAAGCCATTCAGAAAGAATCTGGAGAGACATTGGAGGTCAAAGGGCCTTGGTCGCTTTCGTTTATCGACGAACAGCCCCGCGTGAAAGGTACCTTCCAGTTGGAGACACTCCAGACCTGGGAGAGCCTCAGCGACTCCGCTGCCGTCACGATGGGTACAGGTGTCTATACCACCACCTTCAAACTGTCTGGTGCACAGGCGAAGAAACAATGGCTCATCGATCTCGGCGATGTCCGTGAATCGGCTCGCGTCTATCTGAACGGACAGTTTATCGGCTGTGCGTGGGCCGTACCCTTTGTACTCAACTGTGGCAACGCCCTCCGGAAAGGCGCCAATGAGTTGCGTATCGAGGTGACCAACCTCCCTGCCAACCGTATCGCCCATCTGGATCGTCAGGGTATCGTCTGGCGTAAGTTCAATGAGATCAATGTGGTTGACCTCAACTATCAGAAGACGACTTATGCGCATTGGCAGCCCGTACCCAGCGGTCTCCATTCTAAGATTATTCTACAAGAAAAAACAAATCAATAATCCATTAAAAAAACAATCGTTATGAAAGACTTAAAAATGTACATCAATGGTCAGTTCTGTGAGAGCTCGAACGGCCAGTGGATCAATGTGTTGAACCCCTCGACAGAGGAAGTTATCTCCCGTCAGCCAGAGGGCACCATCGAAGATGTGAACCGTGCTTTGGATGCAGCCCGTGCTGCCCAGAAAGCCTGGGCTAAGAAGCCTGCTATCGAACGTGCAGGCTATCTTTTGAAAATGGCAGAAGGCATCAAGAAACGTGAGAAAGAGTTTACGGAGATCATCATGCGAGAGCAGGGTAAGACCCGCACTTGGGCCTCTATCGAGGTAGGTGCTACCATTGCCTATTTCGAGTATATGGCCAGTTTTGCCCGTCATATCGAAGGTGAGATCATCCCTTCAGACCGTCCCAACGAAACCATCCTGTTGACGAAGAAGCCGATTGGTGTGGTAGCAGGTATCCTGCCTTGGAATTTCCCCTTCTTCCTTATCGCCCGTAAGGCTGGTGCTGCGCTGATTGCAGGATGTACCATCGTGCTCAAACCCTCGCAGATCACCCCAGAGAACTGTACCGAATTCGGAAAGATTCTCGATGAAATCGGACTTCCCGCAGGTGTCATCAACATTGTGACAGGCCGAGGCAGTGTCATCGGCAATGAGATGGCAGGATCACCGAAGATCGACATCGTGAGTGTCACAGGTTCCGTCAGTGCTGGTGAGAGCATTATGGCAGCAGCTTCTAAGAACATCACCAAGGTCAGTCTCGAACTGGGTGGCAAAGCTCCTGCTATCGTGATGAAGGATGCCGACCTCGAGCGTGCTGCCCAGTGGATCGTAGATAGCCGTATTGGCAACAACGGACAGATCTGTAACAATGCAGAACGTGTGTATGTGCAGAAAGAGGTGAAGGAAGCCTTTACTAAGATCCTGTTGGAAAAGATGGCTGCCGTGAAGGTGGGCGATCCTTGTCAGGACGACACGGTTGACATGGGACCTCTGGTAGAAGCCCGTGCATTGGAGAGTGTCTCAGAAAAGGTAGAGCGTGCCATCAAGCAGGGCGCCAAACTGCTCTGTGGTGGACATCGTGTCGGCACGAAGGGCTATTTCTACGCAGCAACCCTCCTCGACAACTGCACCCAGGATATGGACATCATCCATGAGGAGACCTTCGGTCCTGTGATCCCGTTGGTTGAATTTGACGATATCGATCAAGTGATTGCCTGGGCGAATGACTGTGAGTACGGATTGGCCAGCAGCATCTTCACCAAGGATCTGAACATCGCCACCAAGGCCTGTCGCGAACTGGAGTTCGGAGAGACCTACATCAACCGCGAGCACTTCGAGGCCATCCAAGGCTTCCACGCTGGTGTGAAGAAGAGCGGTATCGGTGGTGCCGACGGCAAACATGGTGTCGAAGAGTACCTCGTCACCCACGTCACCTATCTCGACACTTGGGAGTAAAAATGGCCATCGATATGAAGAAGAGATTATGGACACTTGCAGTGACAACGGCATTCGTTGTCACTGCTTGTACACAACGCGCAACAGCTATTACCATCCATACGATTGGCGACTCCACGATGTCGCACTATGCACCATCGAGCTCATAGAAATGTTCCATCTCGACTAACCCCTTACCCAGGGAACTGTATCATTGTTAATAATTCTAAAATAAAGGTACATTTCTCAGATATTATAAAGTATACTTTGCAGAAATGCGAAATTATTTCAAAGTATACTTTATAATATTGATATGAACAAACGATCCTTACCCAACATTTCAGGGGGGCGCTGCCTGAACCAAGGTTATTATATCAATGGCGGGTGACTCTGATCCAATCGACGTCGATCCAACCGCGATCACACTTGGGATCCGTCTCCACGCTGACGAAGCCGAACTTGGCACCAATCCACTTGCCCTGACGCATCTTGTAAGCCTCGCCACAGTCCGTGAACTTCTTGCCGTCGAGACTGTATGAGAAACGAACCTGTGGTCTGCCGTCGAAGCCCTGTTGGTTGTTCTTCAGTTTCTCCGCATCCGGCAGTGTCACCTGTAGCCGCAGGTAGATATCCTCGTGGATGCCTGGGTGGTAGTCGATTTGGTCCTCTGCCGTCGGTTTCAGGGTGGCGATGAGGGTTTCCTCAGGCGCCTTACCCTTGTCGGCCTGCTGACAGGTGGTAACAACCAACTGGAACGTCTTACCCACCCGCTTTACCACAAGAGCCTGATAGTCGAGACCCATCATGATCAGTCCGCCCATCTGTCCGTCGGCCTTTGAGGTCATGCGCAGTTTGGTTGTAACAGTAAATTCATCGGCAGGTGTCTTCTGCAACAGCATGTTGGGCACCTCCCAGAAGTTTTTCCAACCCTCAGAGAGCTTATAGTTATAGATACGGTAGGTGCCGAAAGCGGTGGCCGTACCGAACTTCTCGTCGTAGTTGGCGTGCCAAGCCCACTGCTTTCCCAGTGTGGGCGCATTAAACTCATCGCTCTCCACAGGGTTCACGATCACGTTGGAACTGCTCTTGGGCTTCTTGTAGGTCGTCACAGGCTCACCCTTCTTGCCCATGATAGGCCATCCTGTACTCCAATCCACTGGGTTCAGATGCACCACACGACCATAGGCCTCCTTATCCTGGAAGTGCAGGAACCAGTCCTCGCCGTATTTCGTATGCACCCAACCACCCTGATGAGGGCCGTTGATGTTGGTCTTTCCCTGTGCCAATACGATCTTATGCTCGTAAGGGCCAAAAGGACTCTTGCTGCGCATGGCCAGTTGGAAACCTTCAGGCACACCGCCGGCAGGACACATGATCCAGTACCAGCCGTCACGCTTATAAAACTTCGGTCCCTCACAGGTGCGGTTCGCCGTGCCGTTTCCATCAAACACAATCACAGGATCGCCGATAGGTTTCAGGCCGTCAGGCGACATCTCACGAACGGTGAGCACCGAGGCAAACTTTGAACGGCTATTGGCCCATCCGTTTACCAGATAGCACTTGCCGTCGTCATCCCAGAGGGGTGTGGTGTCGATATAGCCAGTACCTTTAATGATACAGACGGGGGCCTCCCACTTGCCGGCAGGATCTTGCGTCTTCACCATATACACACCGAAGTCGGGATCACCCCAGTAGATATAGTACCAGCCATCGTGGTAACGGATGCTCGGTGCCCAGACACCAGCCCCATGCTGGGGCTTGCTGAAATGTTCGAGGAGCTTACAGTCTCCCTCATAGAGGTTCCCCAGGGCGTAGTTGATGATCTCCCAGTTCACGAGATCCTTGGAATGCAGGATGGGCAGACCAGGCACGCACTGGAACGACGAAGCCGTCATATAATAATCCTCCCCACTGGCACCCACACAGACATCAGGGTCGCTATAATCAGCGTTGATCACAGGGTTGGTATAGGTGCCGTCGCCATTATCCGGGCTCCACACTAGAGATTTATACTGTGCCTGCACCATCATCGGCACACAAAGCACGAAAACAGAAAGCATTCTTTTCATCATTATTTCATCATCTTTTTAATATATCAGCGTGATAAACTTAATCTTTTAAACAGCCGATGGGTACCACAAATATGCCGTCAGGCCGTTGGTATGCGTAGGGACCAACGGCTGTCAGAACCATCTTGAATGACGGTTTCTTCATTTTCGTGGTATCAATGGTATCGGCAAGCGTTTTCAATGCATCCGCACCATCGTTTATCAGCTTCTCGCCGCCAAGTTTCACTTCTATCAGTCCATACGTACCATTACGGCGATGCAATACAGTATCGCACTCCAGTCCTGAACTGTCGCGATAATGGTATAGTTTTCCGTCGAGTGCCTCGGCAAACACACGCAGGTCACGCACGGCCAAATCCTCAAAGATGAGTCCGAATGAGTCCAGATCGTTTATCAGGTCTTTGGGGCCTAAGCCTAATGATGCCGTTCCAATGCTTGGGTCAACGAAATGGCGAGTGCCGCTGGTTCGAATGGCCGCCTTGCTACGGATATTGGGATTCCATGCATCAAGGTCTTCAATCACAAAAAGCTTCCTTAGTGCCTTGATATAGTCGGCAACGGTATCCTCGTCAAGTGTTTTTGCGTCGTTTGAGAGCATATCGGCCTTGATAGTGCTGTAGGGTACTTGCTGAGAAATGTTTCTGGCATACGAACGGAGCAGCAGACGTGTACGCTCTGCGCTACGTTTGACGCCATCTACTCGTTGTATATCTCTTTCTGCAATGTCATCAACATAGCCGAAGGCCTGATCCAAAGCAATATCACCTTCGAGCAGCGTTGCCTGTGGCCAGCCACCACGGCATGTCAGAAAAGCTATACGTTCCAAATCGATACTATTTGGTTGTGGTTCGAACGTCTCGCCATCAAAGAGTTTTGCCAGACTGACGCTACCCGTAGAATCGCCAGACTCATATAAACTCATCGGGCGCATTTTGACTCTTCCAATACGCCCCGTGCCGCTATGAACAGTATCTTCAGCCTGTGGTGCAACTGTAGAACCCGTCAGGATGAATTGAGAAAACGCATTTCGCTTATCCACTTCATTTCTGATAGTATCCCATAGTTCTGTTATTGTCTGCCATTCGTCAATCAGTCTGGGTGTTTCGCCTTGTAGGAGTGTCTTTGAACTGATTTCCATCATCTGCTTGCTCTGTTTTAAGACTTCTGTGTCGCCTAAGTCAAGCAGACTCTTAGCTTGCTGGCGTGCTGTCGTTGTCTTGCCACACCATTTTGGTCCTTCAATCAACACTGCACCTTTTCCTGCCAGCTTGCGAGCCAACAGTCTGTCAACAATTCTTGGTTTATACATACTGTCCATCATTTCACTCATTTTGGGTGCGAAGTTACTGATTATTATTGAATTATCCAAATGTTTTTGTAACTTTTCGGTTGTTTGGAGCGATTTTATTCGGTTGTTTGAGACGATTTCATTCGGTTATTTGTGGAAACTTGCCAATCTCAAATAACCAATACGATTTTAGTTATTCCCCTAATTAGTGGCACCTAGGCATACTTGCGAAGATAGTGACGCATGGCTTTGCGGGCAGTGCCGAGACGGTGCTCCACACTTTTATATCCCTCACCCAATTGTTGGGAGATCTCACTGACCTTCATACCGTTATAGATATGCAGGCGGTAGATCTCACGGCAGTTCTCTGGCAGACGAGCCAGTCCGCGCTCCATCTGCTCTATCACCTCACGGGCTGAGAGGATGGATTCTTCTGTCGTCTGTTCGCTACATACCCCTTTGATGTAGTGCTCATACTGTTCAACAGCGGTATGATGACGGAAATAATCATAGATCTGATTGCGTGTCATGGCAAAGACCAGCGCCGGAAAAGTGACCTCAGAGATCAGTTTGTCGGAGGTCAACAGTCGGAGGAAGACATTCTGTACGATGTCTTCCGCCTGACAACTGTCACCGAGACGGCTGACGGCATAAGCCAGCAGCTCGTCACGGTGAGCGATGTAATAGTTGGTAATAAGTGTATGATCAGTCATTCACAACCTTTTGAATAGTGCCATCCTCATTGTAGAACAGACGCTGCACCTTCAGTGAGCGCAGATGCGTGATGTCATTAGAGGGCACACAGTCATGATAGCACAGATACCACTGACCCTTGAACTCCACGATAGAGTGGTGAGTGGTCCAACCTACCACCGGATCGAGGATCACACCCTGATAACGGAACGGTCCGTAAGGAGAATCACCAATGGCATAGCAGAGATAGTGGCTGTCACCAGTAGAGTAAGAGAAATAGTACTTACCATTATACTTGTGCATCCAGGAAGCCTCGAAGAAGCGGTGAGGATTGCCAGCCTTCATGGGTTCGCCGTTCTCATCGAGTACCACCACGTTACGAGGTGCCTCAGCGAACTGCTGTACATCGTCGCTCAGACGTACTACGCAACTGTTGATGGCAGGAGAATCGGCTGTCGTGAAGAGTTCACCTTTATGGTCAGGAGCAGCACCCAGATCGATGAGGCCGTTCTGGTCGCCATACTTACCATAGACAGGAGCCAGACCATTGGGCAGCGGATGCCACCACTGAAGCTGTCCGCCCCAGAGACCGCCGAAATAGACATAGACCTGTCCGTCGTCATCCTTAAACGCACAGGGATCGATGGAGAATGAGCCACGGATAGGCTTCTCCATGGGCTTGAACGGACCTTCGGGCTTGTCTGCTACAGCCACACCCAGACGGAACACACCATCATAAGCCTTGGCAGAGAAGATGAGATAGTACTTTCCATCCTTCTCGACACAGTCGTTGTCCCACATCTGCTTCTCAGCCCAGGGTACATCCTTCACATCGAGGATCACCCCGTGATCAGTGACTTCACCGTTCTCGATGTCGTCCCAAGAGAGCACGTGATAGTCCTTCATCTGGAAATGACCGCCATCATCGTCGAAACACTCTCCGGCATCCCAGTCATGAGAGGGATAGATGTAAAAACGTCCGTTAAACACATTGGCTGAAGGGTCAGCCATATAATCACTCGGGAACAAATAACGTGGTAGTTTTGCCATAATCGTTTATCTTTTTAGATTGTTACTATTGATATATTACTAGCTGTTATTACTGATTCTGCGGCGTGCGGCCAGTTCTGCCTGCATGTTCTCGTTATACTCTTTCGTAATCGGATAGAAGTGGAGCGCCACCACACCGACGGCAAAAAGGAGGGCAGGAATGATACTCGATACCAGACGGATACCTTCCAGCGCACTGTCGTTCTGGACAAAGACATCACCAGAGACATAGCCGAACATCGAGATGATGATACCGGCGATGGCACCACCGAAGCCCAAACCCAACTTCAAAGCCAGCACGATACCTGAGAAGCAGAAGCCTGTCGCACGACGGTGGTTCTCATATTCGATATGGTCTGCCACATCGCCGATCATCGCCCACAGCAACGGGATGGTGGGGGCATAGGCCAATGAGCGCAGGAAGTTGAGCAAGAACAGCAGACTGACATCCGTCGGTGACGGGATATAGAACAGTGCTGTAAAAAAAGCCGTCAGCGACAGACAAACCACAAAGGTGTTCTTCTTTCCATATTTGTTCGCCAGATAACGCGAGAGGGTGATCACACCCACGAACTGCACGATGGCACCCATCATGTTGAATACAGAGAAACCCATGGAATAAGCCTCCTCCTGTTCGATCGACAGTCCGAAGAACGACAGGAACTCATAGAGCGCCCGCTGATCGACATTATGCTGGAAATAGAAGTTCATGGCAGAACCCCACATCGCCAACGTGATAAAGATCGCAAAGGTCAACAAGGCCATCGAGTTCCAGGAGATATTCGAGACGGTATCCTTGATATCCTCAGCGATGTTCACCTTCTGGGCGGGCGGCGGTTGGATACGCTCTTTGGTAGAGAAGAACGTCACCCCAAACAGGATGAAGGCGATAGAGGCATAGAGGATGACAGTAGCCGTCCATCCCTTAGGCTGGTCGCCACCTCCCAGATGATTTACCAACGGAAGGGTCAGTCCCTGAACCACAAACTGGGCAATCGTCACCAGGATGAATCGGATGGTAGTGATACTGGTGCGCTCACGGATATCACTGGTCATCACACCACCCAGAGAGGTATATGGTATATTATTAAAGGAATAGACGGTCATCAGCAGCACATAGGAGATCGTGGCGTAGGTGGCTACCATTCCCTTCTCCTCAATGCCGGGATTATAGAAGGCAAGCATATAGAAGATGCAGAAAGGAATCGCCGTCCAGAGCACCCAGGGACGGAACTTACCCCAGCGGGTCTTCGTGCGGTCGGAAAGGATACCGACGAGCGGATCGACCACGATAGCCGACAGACTACCAATCATTAGGATACTACCTGCCACAGCGCCATCCAGTCCGAATACGTCCGTATAGAACTTCAACTGGAAAATCATCATCATCTGGAACACCAGATTGGCGGCGGCATCACCTAACGAATAACCGACCTTCTCGCCTAATGATATTTTCTGAGATTTAAATCCCTTCATGCCTTGCTTTTTCTAAAACTGAACAAAAACTGTCTGCAAAGATAGCAAAAAAGCGTTCAAAAGACATTCTGATATGTTACATTTATTTTTTAAATTGTATCATTATATAAGAATTTTGATAATTTCGCCCGTTTCATCGTTTTTTTTTGTACTTTTGCAACGTCAATTCAACAATTATGAAGAAAATCTTATGTATCGTTGCGACACTCCTTTGTGTCTCCGCTATTGAAGCCAAAGTCAGCCTGGCCCAACTGTTCCAGTCGGGTATGGTTCTCCAGAGAGGTAAGTCTATCCCAGTTTGGGGAAAGGCAGAAACTGGCGAACTGGTTAAGGTCAGGTTCAACAACAAACAATATGTGACAACTGCCGACCTTCAGGGCAACTGGCGCATCAACCTGCCGAAGATGAAGGCAGGCGGTCCCTACACGATGACCGTAGGCGACATCGTACTGACTAATATATTAATAGGTGACGTGTGGTTACTCTCGGGCCAGTCGAACATCGACGTCACGATCGAGCGTGTCTATCCGCAATACACAAAGGAGATCGACACCTATGAGAATCCTGATATCCGTCTGTTCCGCGTTCAGAACGAGACGGCCGTTCACGGTGTGAAGGATGACATCCGTCCGACATCCATCAACTGGAAGCCTGTCAACAAGCAGAATGCCTGGTACTTCTCTGCAGTCGGCTATTTCCTTGGCAAGCGGATGTATGAGAAGACCAAAGTTCCCCAGGGTATCATCGTCAACAGTTGGGGAGGTACCCCTATCGAGGCCTGGATCTCTGCCGACTCTCTGCGCGATGACTATCCCCAACTGGTCAAGCGGGCTGAGTTCTTCCAGAACGACGACTACGTGAAGGCACAGGCACAGGCCAATATGCAGGCTGAGATTCAATGGCAGAAAATCCTGAAAGACACCGACCCCGGTATTCAGGAAGACTGGACTTCACCCACCTTCGACGACAGCCAGTGGCAGACCGTCAGTCAGTGGGATACCAAGTGGGCCGTCTCTCCCACCACCCATCGTCCCGTCGTGGGTACTATCTGGCTGCGTCAGCATATCAACATCGACAAGGCACATGCCGGCAAACCCGCCCGATTGCTATTGGGAACGCTCTTTGATCAGGACTTCACCTATCTGAACGGCCAGCAGATCGGCCATACCGGTTATCAGTATCCCCCGCGCCGCTATGACATCCCCGAGGGACTGTTGCGTGAGGGCGACAACGTGATTACCGTTCGCTTCATCAACAAATACGGTCTGGTGCACTTCATCCCCGAGAAACCTTATCTGATCGCTTTCGGCGAGGATCGTTTCAGTCAGAACCCCATGCCGGCC
>JAEEGH010002014.1_pt1 | contig 56263 bp, 36 predicted proteins | sample 9134181 | NCBI WGS metagenome assembly JAEEGH01 (sample SAMN16246544, study PRJNA631951) | gut metagenome | biome: gut microbiome; feature: rumen; material: DP-attached | host: Bos | place: Iran: Karaj | collected 2018-10 | reverse complement strand
GAGGGTACTAACTACATGGGCACAGGCCACCTGCTGCTTGACGTGTATCCCTTCCCTGCCTACACCTTCCACGTTACAACAGGATTCTACCTCGGCACCGATGAGGTCGTGAAGCTGGAGAACACCAGCCCTGTGAAGGACTTCGAGCCAGGTGAGGGTATCGTGATCGGCGACCACATCGTGGGCTTCGACGCAGACGGTTATGCCCATGGTGTCATCAAAGTCAACAAATTCCGTCCTTATGTCGGCATCGGCTTTGGACGCAGTGTTCCCCGCAAGCGCTTTGGCGTGAGTGGTGACTTTGGCGTGCAGTTCTGGGGTAAACCCAAAGTGTATGAGAAGCAGACGGGCATGGATCTGGAAGTGAAGAAAGAAGATCTGGGCGACGAGAGCAACAAGTATTACGACGTGATTTCTAAGTTTCCGGTATGGCCCGTGCTGAATTTCCGCCTCACGTATAGAATTTTTTAAAGGTAAATAAGAATTATGAAGAAGATATTAATGATGATGGCCTTAGTGGCCACAGCGCTTTTTAGTTTCACAGCCTGCGATAAGAGCGATGACGATAGCAGCGGCAACGGTGGCAACAATGATAACAATACTACTGTGCAGCTCACTGCTCCTCCCTACAAGGATGTGGCGAAGGTGTTTAACATTACCCAAGCCAACGCCCAGCATATCACACAGTTGCGTATCATGGGAAGTGGCGCATTTATGATTGCCCGTGATGGGGATGTGGATGTACAGTCGGCACGTGCCACACGCACTGGCGCAGGCGACCTTCTCTATGAGTTTGGTAAGTTCACGTATAAGGATGGCAAGTTTGTGTTCGACAACGGCATGACCATCTCGTACGAGAAAAATGGCTCAGCTTATGATATCACCATCACGTGGAAAGATGGTACGACCATCACGCTTACTGGCAACATTGACACCTCGTCGACAGTGGCTGCAGGTGTAATCACCGACAACCTGTGCAGTCGCGCCTGGACCATTGACAGGGTCATTGCCGAGGGCGTATTTAATAACACGACACTCGGCAAGGAGTTTAAGGGCCCCATCAACCTGGGAGAGGTCAAGGAGTGGTATGAGAAGAGCTTCGGAAAGCTGAAGGACCAGTTTGATTCCAACGTCATTATCGAGGGCATTTATTTCGACGCTGAGGGTCTGTTTGCCATCAACTACAAGAACCGCAAGGACGACGTGGGTGTATGGCGTTGGACAAACATGAACGATGGTAAGCTGATTTATAACTGGAACGACAAGCTGAACGCCATTTCACTGTTTACGGGCAGTGCTTCCGTGACATTCGAGAAGAATCCTGATAGTTGTAAACTGACACTCGCAGGCAGCGTTAATGGTGTCGACCTTGAGTTTGTGTTCTACCTAAAGTAAAAGGCAGAATCACAAGTTTATATTATCTAAGAGCTAGATATCGACTCACAAAACGCGTTTTGTGAGTCGATATTTCGAGAGAATTCATATACTTGCTGCATAAAGTATTAACCAACAACAAAAAAGCGTATGCAAAAAATCAAACTTCTAACCATTACGCTGCTCCTGTCAATGTTGACAGTGCCTACAGGCATGCGAGCAGATGATAAGCAGAATACGCTGATTGTGCTGACCAAGGACAATGTGGTGCACCAGTTCGTATTGGCTGACAAGCCTACTGTGACTTTCGAGGGAACTCAATTGAAGGTGACCTGTGAGAAAGCTTCGGCTTCAGCCTCGTTTAACCTCGCTGAAGTGATTCGATTTACTTACGATGGCAAATCCGCTGCAGGTATCGATGAGATGACGATTGATCCTGCTGAGATTTCGATGCAGGATGGTACACTCGTCATCAGTCAGATGAAGGCCAACTCTACTGTCAACGTCTATTCGACGGATGGTAAGCTCGTGCGTCAATTGAAGGCCCTGCGTGCAGGTACTTATCGTCTGAGTCTCTCTTCGCTCCGTGCTGGAGTGTATCTCGTGAAAGCAGATAACATTACCTATAAAATCACGAAGCGATGAAAACGAAACATATCTTATTTAATATACTGACACTGTTGCTATCAGTATTCAGTGTACAAACTGCAAATGCCCAGGTTGTGCAGGATGCTCTCTATATCTTCCGTAACGATGGAGGTTTCAATGCCTTCTTCTTTGGTGACATCGACCATATTGAGTATTCAAAGATTGATACGCTTGGCGTAGAACAAGATGACTACGTGGTTCAGGAGGTGTATGCATTGGATACCCTTTTCCGTATCCCCCTCAATGCCATCGACTCTGTAGCTTTTGTCACCCCAGAGAAGAAATACAAGGCTGACGTTTTCCGTCCAGACAAATCGATTGCCAATTATATTGTGGCCAGTGATTCTATTAACTGGATTCGTTTAGCATCGAATACACCTGTTGCGTTGATTCCCAAGGTGGGTGATAAGTTGCTTATCGAAGAAAGGAGCAAGTTGATCCCCGATGGTTTCGTGGGGCTTGTTACCTCTGTGAATAATGGTAACGACGGCTATACTGTGATGACTGGCGACATAAACCCCACTGACGTCTATGAACGACTGGTTGTGAAGGTGGCTGCTGCTACGCCAAAGACAGGAAACGCCCGTCGTAGGGGACTTTTCGATGGTACGGAAATGGAATATACTACAGAGGAACCTATCGAACTACCTGATATAGACGTCACTATGCCAATTCAGGGATCGTATATGCTAACACCCGATGGGTCGCCTATCGACGTTTCTTTTGATGGAACAGGATCATATAGTTTTGGTGTGAGTTCACCGCGTTTGGAATATCGTGGTTTTATCTTCATAGATGCAGAACAAGGTTACAATTTCAACCAAACAACAAAGTTAGATTTCTCAACAAGTATTGGTTGGTCTTTTACTGGGTCTATGACCATCAATAAAGATATTCCCATGAAGGAAGCAAGTTTTGATGTTGGAGATATGAAACTAGAAGCAGCGATTGGCTTCTTCGCCAATGCCCAGATAACAGGTCTCTCAATGGGATATAACGTCAAGGGGCATATCAATGGTACACTATATATGGAATTCTCAGACAAGGACGTTCTAACTGTAGGAACTGTCCCCTTCCAGGATCCATTCTATAGATACAATTATTTCATCTCGAATGATACGGCATGTTTCACTGTATCAGATGAAGGCAAATACACGTTCAGTGCAGGTGCTTTTGCCAAGATAGGAGGAAAGCTAAGACTGCCCTTTATAAAGGGGGATATCAGTGGTAAAGCTGAAGGTCGTGTGGAAATTGGCGCACACTTGAATTTCGATGCTCCGCTTATTACACCAATTTTTGAAGATGCAGACAATCGCTTATTGATTAACACGCCTCCTATCTATCAGAAACTCAATAGGGAAACATCTATCAGTACATCCATCTATGGCAAGCTCTCATTGACATTTAGATATAATAACCAACTATGGGGCTTCAACCCTGAGATTTCACATGATCTGTTCCATTTTTATGGGCTTGTTCCTGATATCAGTAGCATTCATGCCAATTATGAAGATATAGAACGTCCTTATCGTATCAAAATATCCTCACCCATCAAGCGCGATTTGATAACAAGTGTACCTATAGGTTTCACTGTCTTTGATGAGGATGAAAAACAGATAGATGAATGGTCAGGACTAAGATTTTCACGCGAGACAGATAGGACTTCTTATAGCCATGTCTTCACCACACTCGACCCCATAAAGGACGAAGAGAAAACCTATATTGTCTACCCGCGAATCGAATATTTAGGATATCCGATTCTTGTCGACCAAAATGCTGAGGTGACTGTCGATCCTGCTCGTATCGATATTGAAGTAAAAGAACTTCATGTAGGCAGTGAACGTGGATATCAGGACATTGGTGTGCAGCCCAATATGGCAAACGTTGTATGTACTCCCAGTGTAAAATGGCTCGACTGTACATGGTTGCCTAACAAGAATCAGCTGACAGTGTTCTGGGAAGCCCTGCCTGAGGGCGTGAAGGAACGCAGGGCAAAGATTCTCATCGAGGGCAAGACCAGCAAGACCAACGAACTGATTATTGAGGATAGTGTTGTGGTGAACCAGTGGATAGCCTATGCTGATGTAAACCCATCGAAGATGAACTTTGAGGTGAAGGGAGGTAAGCAGACTGCCACAATCATAGACACCAACATCTCCGACTATCAGGTCGTGACTGATTTACCTTGGGTTCATCCGACGCTGAAAGACAATATCATTACCGTGACTGTCGATGCAAACCCTGACGAATACGCACGAGGTGCTTCGAATGCTGTGACGCTTGAGGGCAAGAAACCTGATGGCGAGTCGATATCCATGCCCATTATTTATGTGGAGCAGGACGGAACAGGAGAAAGTCATGGAGATGAAGGTTCATGGTTTAATGCATCTCCTATCCAAACTCTGAAGAGTTGTGGCATGCCTATGTATTATGGAGACAACCCGCCAAAGGTTGATGGTATATATGAGACGAATCAGACTATTAGTGTCTATTCTACTGATGATGATGACGATGATGATGATGAGTATATAAAATCCGTTGTCAAGTTTGCAGATCAAGCAGGAGAAACCATAAATACAGGTATGTATTCTGTATATTCAGATGGCAAAGAAGATGAATACCCGTTTATGCCATTCAACATCATGGGTGATGGGAAATATTTCACTGTTGGTCAAACTTGGACCATGGATTCCGAAGATACATTCTTTGGGCTCAAACTAGCATTTTCCTATGTCCTTTCAGGAGAAATAGACGGTGAAGTTATCAAGAATCTGTATCTCGGACTTGCATTAGGTGTCCTTGATAAAGGCGAATACAAATATAGCTATTCCATATCTAAGGATGGAGATGGTGTTAGTAATAAAACGTCGGTATGGGCACCTCCTACTGACTATGATGATGCTCGTAGTATAACAAGGGCTGTGATGAATTCACCACAAATGAAGAAACACCTTCAGTCTTTGATTGACTCCATACTCAAAAGAAAGACAAACTAAGTACCGTCTTAATAGGCACGGAGGTTATAAAACTTCCGTGCCTTCAAGGCCATCACGGGCATGACACCCAAGGAGTGGCTCAGCAAGGCATAAAAATCCCCCTTTTCGAAGAAAATCGACTCACAAAACGCGTTTTGTGAGTCGATTGTGTTAAATTGTGAGTCGATGTTTCGAAATTTTTCCTATATTTGCAGCATAAAGTATTAACCAACAACAAAAAAGCGTATGCAAAGAATCAAACTTCTAACCATCATGCTGCTCCTGACAATGTTGTTAGCGCCTATTGGCATGCGAGCAGATGACAAGCAGAACACGCTCATCGTATTAACCAAAGACAATGTTCTGCACCATTTTGTACTGGCTGATAAGCCTACAGTGACTTTCGAGGGCGCCCAGTTGAAGGTGACCTGTGAGAAGGCTTCTGCCTCAGCCTCGTTTAACCTTGCTGACGTGATCCGTTTCACCTACGCAGGCAAAGATGCTACTGGTATCGATGAAATGACGGTTGATCCAGCTGAGATCTCGATGCAGGATGGTACGCTCGTCATCAGTCAGGTGAAGGGCAACTCTACTGTCAATGTCTATTCGACGGATGGAAAGTTGGTTCGTCAATTGAAGGCCCAGCGTGCAGGCACCTACCGCCTGAGTCTCTCTTCGCTCCGCGCTGGAGTATATCTTGTAAAGGCGGACAATATCACCTATAAAATCACGAAGCGATGAAAACGAGACACACCTTATTATATATATTGACTGCCTTGTTGTCAATATTCGGCGTCCAGACATTGTATGCCCAAGTTACACAGGATGCTCTCTATATTTTCCGCAATGATGGTGGCTTCAACGCCTTTTTCTGGGGTGATATCAATCGTATTGAATACTCGAAGATTGATACCCTTGGTGTAGAGCAGGCCGACTATGTGGTTCAAGAGGTGTATGCCCTCGACAGTGTCTACCGCATCCCCATTTCTGCCATCGATTCTGTGTCTTTCGTTACTCCAGAGACAAAGTACCAGGCAGATGTGATACGCCCTGACAAGTCGATAGCTAACTATATCGTTGCCAGCGACTCGGTTTATTGGATTCGTCTTGCGCTGAATACGCCTGCGGCCATGATACCGAAAGTAGGCGACAAATATTTCATTGATGACCAAAGCCAATTTATCCCTGAAGGCTTCGGTGGTCTCGTACAATCCGTTGAGCGGGGTGCAGATGGATATACTGTAACCACGACAGATATTCCACTTACTGACATCTACGAACGGTTGGTGGTGAAGACAGCTGCGGCAACCCCAGGAAATACATCTCAGGAAGCTAGGAGGAGAGGCTTTTTTGATGGCACTGAGTTCGAATACGGAACAGTGGAGCCTATAGACTTCCCAACAGTCAGCGTCACTCTGCCTTTACAGGGGTCATTGGCTCTATTGCCTGATGGTACGGGTGTTTCTCTCAGTGGTGACCTGACAGGCTCATACACTACCAGTATGTCCCCCCAGATGGGGTTGCGCTTCTTTTTATTCTATGACCTGGAGTATGGCCTTACATATGATCAAAAACTGACGTTTGACACAAATTACTCGACGACCGTAGCGTTGTCTGGTTCTCTTACCGCTCGCATGGAGATACCTTTCAAGGGATTGGGTTGGGAGAAAGAAATAGGCAAATATCTCATTCTTAAGGCAGGCACGGGTATCTTTATGGAGGCGCAGTGTACGGCTATTTCTCTAGACTATACCTGGAAGAGCAGGAAGATTCACAACTGCGACATAACTGTGAAGTCTGACGGTCCGATATCCTCTATCTCTTTAGTTGACGGCTCTTTGATACCATCGGTCTGGTCTAATACCAATACGGTTAGCGAAAGCTCTGAATTCACTGCTGCAACAGACGGCAAGTGGACTTTCAGCACAGGACTTTATGCAGGTTTGGAGGTGATTTATAAGTATCCTGGTGACAAAAGTTGGCTTGCTAAAAAGTTCAGTAAGAAGCAAGAAGACGGTACTTTTGAGATGAAAGTCGAAGCCAAAGTGGAGGGAGGTGTTAAGCTGGAGGTAGATGGTGTTTCCTGGTCTTCATTGGTTCCTGCTGATATATCACCTTCGCTGTTGCAAACTTATGAGGACGGTATCTATGAACGTTATAACAAAGATAACAATATCACCTTGGCTGGCTATGGCAAGTTTTCCCTCTCGGGCAAGTTCATGAAAACACCTGTTAGTTTCAGTCCTGAGATTGACTTTGGCAAGACCAATCTCTATGGTTTTGTGCCCGACATTTCAGGAGTAAATGTCGATTTCGACGATGAAAAGCCTATCCGCCCGTATCGCATCAAGGCCGTTTCACCTATCCGTCGCGACCTGCTTCTTGGCGTAAACGTGGGATTTGCTGTTTTCGACAAGAAAGATAAACTGGTCGACTACTGGTGCAATCATCATGTCTTCCGTGAGGCAGATGAAAAACCTACCTATTCGCGTGTGTTTACGAAGCTTGATCCTGCCAAGGATGAGCCAAAGACCTATACGATTTACCCAATGGTGGATTTTATGGGCCATCGCATTCTTACCGACCAAAAGAAGGAATTTACGATTGACCCTGCCCGTATAGATGTTGAGAAGGAGGAAATAAAAACCACTTGGGAATTTGGAATGGACGAGATCGAAATACAATCGAACATGGAGAATGTCGGGTTTGAATCCAAAAACAAATGGCTCGATTTCAGTTGGCTTCCAACAGAACAACATCTTATCATCACATGGGAGGAATTGCCAGACGGCATGAGTGGTAGAAGGGGAGTCATCCTAGCTACAGGATATGACCATGATGATAACGAGTTGGTTGAAAAAGAGATTACTGTGATTCAGGGACATCCTGAAATAATAGATGATATCGTTGATTTTGGAACGACAGATTATTATAGCTCCAAATACGAGGTTAGCTTCCAGGAAAAGCCCAAGGGACATTATATGAGCATTTACCTGTATAATGGAGACGATAGATATACCAGAGTAGTTTCTGGCTATTATACTGCCAACAAAGATAAGATAGGTCTGACGATTGAAAGGATTACCACGGAGATTGATAATGAAAAGACTTTTATCAGTAATTTTGGCGTTGATGAGGGAGATATGCTTATTATTCCTTATAAAAAGGATGAGAAAGGCATGGTACTGAACATTGGCAATACCCGTTTTGATTTGGATCCGAAACTTAATATCGATGGTGTCTGGAGTACAGAGGACGGAATAGGCATTTTTGAATTAAAAGACGACTATTGGTCGTGGAAATATAAGATTGATATAGTTAAAGAAAAACTATATAAAAACTGGCAATTTAAATTCTACTTCCACATCCAACAGTCGGAGAAAAAAGCTGTCATTACCATGATATCCACCAGTCGTGATGATCATTCGATAAAGCTTCCTAACGAAGACTTTTATATTATAACCGAGAATAAATACACCTGTCCTTTAAATTATAGGATTAATGAAAAAGGTGAGCAACTTATGACATGGGAGCTGTTTGGATATACCTTCGAATTGATTAAGACAGGAAACTAAAAACAATAAAAATGTGTATGAAAAGAATAAAATTTCTAACCATTACGCTGCTCATGACAATGCTGGCAATGCCAGCTATCATGCGGGCAGCAGACAAGCAAAACACGCTGATTGTGCTGACCAAGGACAATGTGGTGCATCAGTTTGTATTGGCAGACAAGCCTACTGTGACCTTCGAAGGAACCCAGTTGAAGGTGACCTGTGAGAAGGCTTCTGCTTCAGCCTCGTTTAATCTTTCGGATGTAATCCGTTTTACCTACGCTGGCAAAGATGCAGCAGGTATCGATGAGATGACGATTGATCCAGCAGAGATTTCGATGGAGGATGGTACGCTCGTCATTAGTCAGATGAAAGCAAACTCTACTGTCAACGTCTATTCGATGGATGGCAAGCTCGTGCGCCAATTGAAAGCCCAGCGTGCAGGCACCTACCGTTTGAGTCTTTCTTCGCTCCGTGCTGGAGTATATCTTGTAAAAGCAGATAACATTACCTATAAAATCACGAAGCGATGAAACGTTATACATTAATTATATTAGCAGCTGTGCTGAGCATGCTCGGCATTCAGACTGCGAGCGCCCAAGCTGCACAGGATGCCCTGTATATCTTCCGTAACGATGGTGGCTTCAATGCCTTCTTCTTCGCTGATATCGACCGCATCGAATATTCTAAAATCGATACGCTTGGTGTGGAGCAGGCAGACTATGTCGTTCAAGAGGTCTATGCCCTTGACAGCGTATTCCGCATCCCCATCTCAGCTATTGACTCTGTGGCCTTTGTGACGCCAGAGACAAAGTACAAAGAGGGCGTCATTAAGATTGAGGAAAACCTTAGAAACTTTGTGACGGCTGTTGATAGTCTGACATTGACGCTCGCAGCCAACACACCAGAAAATATCGTGCCGAAGGTGGGCGATAAACTGACGATGCTCGAAGTGAACGATATCTTCCCATACGGTTTCGCAGGCGTGGTGGCGAAAGTGGAAAACAATGGCGACGGCTATACCGTCACTTGTGAAGCTGCAGCCCTGACCGAGCTTTTCGAGCGGCTTGTCATTAAAGGCGGTGTAGAGAGTGGAACTGACCTTGCCCAAAGCCGAAAAATGAACCGAGCATTAATTGACAAAGATTTTGTTAAGACGGTAGACCTTGATGCATATACCTTTAATTTTGCTCTTACGGAGAGTCTAGGCTTCGGGCCGTTCTCTGCCGATGTCTCAGCGACAGCTTCGGGTTCGTATCAACTGCAGTTTACGCATAGATTCTACCTCTATGTGGGTTCACTTCTCGAAGGCAATTATTACTCCACTTTCACACGCCTTCAGCATACCAAGGAGTTTGCTCTTAATTTCGCAGGAAGCCTGACAACGCATGTTAATATTCCGATTGTCTTTATTCCTGTGCCCTTGGGACAGCCGTTCTTCCGGCTGGATCTCTCTGCAGGCGTATTCTTAGAAGGCCAGGGAAGTATTAATACAGGGTTTAAGATAACGGATGTTTCCAGTCAAGTCGATCATACCCGTTATAGTTATAATGTATTTGACGGGGAATATTTGGTACCCGGTAGTCCTGAGCCACCGAAAACCATCCGTCATGATGAGTCTTGGCAAAAGTTGTCAGGAAAAGTGCAACTGGGTGCAGGAATCTATGCCGATGTTGCCCTCGTTGCCTTAGTGAAGGATGTGGCTAATATTTCTATTACCGCAGATGCTGGTGCAAGGCTGGAGATAGAATCAGAGCTTAAGCAGGAGGACTTCGACGTCCTGACTTATTGGGAGCCGGATCCCAGTGATGTAACAAAACTATACGGTCTTCTCGATCGCGATGTCTCCGTCAAGAAATCCTTCGTCAGAGGCATTCAGTGTACAGTGAAGGGAGGCATTGTTAGTACCACTGGAAGGACTGAATTTGTTGTAGGTTTACCTGAAACGGGTGCGTTGGTTCCCCATTTCTCAAATGCCAGGGTAGAACCCGATCCTAACGGTAACAACAGTATGGCCAAATATAGTGTGGATATTAGTGGAAACACGTTCTCTCCCCATAAAATAGGCTTTATCTGTTATGATGAAGATGGTTGGGCGGTCGATGAAGATGCATTGGATGATCCCTACGAAAATGGTAAGCCCAATACAATGACCATTTGGATTAAGAAACTCAAGCCTGGTAAGAAATACACGGTCTATCCCCAGACCGAAATTGACAACCCGTTTGGTACTGCCAAATACGATATTCTTGGTAATCCGGCTTTGACATTTACTGGCTTCCGAAGTGTAGCAGATCTTGAGGTATTTACAAAAGGTACGGAATACTACAATTCTGAATATCGACTATCTTTCTATGATTACAACCAAGGCCACTCTATTGCTCTTTATAAGTATGATCCGTCAAGTGGTAACTCTAACAACTGTCTTGAAGGGTATTATACAGCAGATGGCAGTAAAATGGAGATTTCACTTGACAGAGTTCCTTCAAAGGTAGGTGGTCAGGAGAATCCTTTCTACGCGCTTGGACTGAGAGAAGGCGATGTGATAATCATTACCTATAATAAAACAGACGAAGGTATAACATTGAATATTGCCGGAATGTCAATTTCACTCCAGAATCCGATAAATATTGATGGAATATGGAGAACGACCGATGGATTGGCTGAGTTCGAATTGGGTAGTTATTGGGGATGGTACCGTTGTTTCGATCAAGATACGGAACATGATGGTGAACATGCAATGTGGAGATTATACCTGATGCTGGGCAGATCTATGAACCAGTTTGTAAAAACTATCAGATTCAGAGTCTCCTATGCTTATGATACAACAACTGAAAGAAAGACATCTGTTAATGTCATGCTTCCTACACAAGACAAGGTAACGGTAGAATGCAAGGACTACACAGTTCCATTTAAACTGGAAACAAAGGATGGTGTCGAACTACTCTCTTTCGAGTTATTTGGTTACCCGTTCGTTCTGCAAAAAATAGCTGATAAATAAACTTGATTGGATGATATTCCAATGGCACGGAGGTTCCAAACCTCCGTGCCTTTTTTTTACATAAGATCAAGGATCACCTTTTCGTAGATGCCATATGAGCGCATGATGATGTAGCCTTCGCTCTTCCAGCGCTCTACCATCTTCTCTGCATTACGCTGGCTGACATCGCAACGGTTGATGACATCGCCCACCATAAACCTATTGCCTAGGGCACGATAGCGGGCCTTCATCTTCTTCGAATAGTGTCTTTCCTGTCGAACACCATTCATGCCCATCTTCTGCGTTATGAAATAAGTCTCCCAGTATCGTCCGAAGAAGTAGCGCTGACAACTAAGCTGGATGTTGCATACCAGTTGGCAGAAATAGAGGTCAGTATCGTCAATGGTCAGTGTGTGGTGCTGCTTCCACTCATCCCAGTGGCGCATGATGATGAAGGGTACAGTGACGTTGATACCATAATAGGGCACACGTTTGCAGATCAACTCCTCGACCTTCGAATCGTCATCCTTGGCATCTTCCATGCGTCGTGCTGTCCAATCATAGACCTCGTCCACCAATTTCTTGATTGGCAACTCTCCATGCTCCTTGTCCAGTCGCTCAGCCCACATGCGCAGTGTCTTGTCCTCCTCTGGCTCCAGATGAGCCTCATCCAATTGCTCGTGTTCCATCATCTTGAAGTTGGTAGATGGCATGGGGATTGCAGCCAAGCGAGTAGACAAGCCTGTGCCAATGTTGCGTGCGTTCACCCTCTTCTCCAGGGCCATGGGTGTGCCTGTGTACACGTAGTTCCAATAGACATAAAATTCAGGATAGAGGTTGCCATTGATGAAGCACTCGCCATCCATCTCGTTGTGAAAAGCCTTAAGCTCCATAAACTGCTTGTTGTTCCACGCCTCGCCCTGATAGAGTGTGGTGTTATCCAACTCTGTGTCGAACGACAGCAGGTGCAAATGCATCTCCTCACCGTCGACGATATCGATGGCATTGTTCATGTCCTCGATAAACACTTTGTTGGAGGTGCGTGCAGGATGTGTGCGGATGAGGGCCTTGGGCTTCGTGGGACCATCGCCCTTCTGACCACCATGCTCCCACTCGCTGTACTTGCGCTTGTAACGGTTGATGGCGTTCTGGCCTTCTTTCGACACGCGGATAATGGGGCCTGCCAACAGATTGTAGAGACGGGTGGCAAACGACTTACCTGTGCCTGGGTCGCCAATGATGTAGACACCATAGTTCAAACGACATAGGTCCTCAGGACGGTGGTAGAAACGATAGGTGCAACGTGTCATAAGCGTACCTAGGAAACAGGCTCCTGTGAAGAGCGCTGCAGGATAAGCTGCAGTCTCCAGACCCTTACATATCTCGCGCAAGCAGGGATAGTCGCTCATCAGGTTCTGGATTTCTTTGCCCGCACGTTCCAAACTCTGGTCAATGTACGGGCGATTGCTAGATGTGTTGTTCTCTGTCATAAGCATAATGATTAGTAATTCTAGTGCAAAGGTACAAAATATGTCTCAATCTAGCAGTGAGAACTATTCAATCTGCCAGCGAGAATACTGCTCGTTTTTCTTTACAATTCGCTCCGCCAATCATCTTCCAAAATTACGACAATTAATAGAAAATATTGCCACCATTAAATCTCACAATTGTTACCATTAATGCTAGCAATATTTTCCTTTAATAGCACAAATACTCGCCTATTTCCAGTAAAATGAAAAATCTCAACCTTAAAAGCTTTTACTCTCTAATACTCGGCTCTTATCATTCAATAAGTGTCACTTCTTTATAAACAAAAGGCACGGAGGTTTCAAAACCTCCGTGCCCTGAGAGTGTTACCAAGGATCACATGCTTGTAGGGCAAAGTTGTGACCGAAGAGGGTGAATGACAATGTTCGTATTCCCTCTATTCTTTCTAGACTAAATGGACAAACATATGTTATTGATTTGTCACGTTCATAATAGTTCTGGGTCGGTAACAAAATTTTTGTCTTATCATTTGTAGATATTCGGAATCTGAGCGTTTTTTTGGACTGATCTATCTCTAGTATAGCCATAAATTGATACTCAAATTTACTATACTCTGAAATGTAACAATAGTATCTTGACCAAGTGCCATCTTTGAGTTCAAATCGGGCCAATCCATCGGTAGACTTCCAATATATATCACCTAAAATAACAGGTGGCCAGAATGATAATAAATATCCATTTAGATCTAACTTAAATTCTTCATTCGATTGACTATATGTGACGACTATTACATCTCCCTTTTTAAGACCTAAGCTGGCAAAAGGATTATCTGCGTCATTGACTTTCTCTGGAAAATTATCAATTGTTATTTCCATCCGACTACCATCTGCAGTATAAACACCAGATAGACATGTTTTATATGTAAACGTTGTTTCAGTACGAGTATACAATCCGATATTGATAGTATGTCCATCGCTGTTTTCAGAGAAAGAAAGGCAATAGTCAGAGCTATAGAACTTCGTACCCTTTTCAATTGTCACAAGGTCTGGTACTTGCCTTGCAAATTGCTGGATGTTGATGGTTTTCTCTAAATTGATGCTCTTGTCTTTGTTAAAAGTAGAAAACTTGATTATGGCTGAGCGTGCGTCATCAGTACCATTCTCCTCTGCTTTCACTACATAATTGTCACCGCTCCAATAGCCAGTCAGCCAAGGTTCCACACCTTCTACACCTATGTCAATCTCAGCCTTTCGCTCATAGGTGTCTTCTTTCCTGTCGAGATTATCCTCAACAGCGATTTTGACAACTCCACCTTTACGTTGAAAATCGTAAGTTTCTGGAGTAACCTCCATTTCAGCAGGGATGGTATAGCTGGTATAAGGCGAGGCAAGCAACTCGCATTTAAACGGTTCAGGTGTGACAATAGGATAGATGGTCAACTCTTTTCCTCCACCTATATTGTCGAAATCCTGACTCCATTTGTTGAAACTTGTCTTTTCGCCTACAAGGGTATATTTTGTTTTATACAGTTCACTTGCAGCCAGCTTACCACTCTTGGCATAGTATATGGCAAAGCCGACTTTGTTACCAAAAGCTGTTTCTCGCATTAAGGCCGCTTCGGCTGTCAGCCGTCTATTATCCTTATCATAAGACACTTTCGTCTCGGAGAATTTTGGCACGAGTCCACCACTAAAGTCCAATTTGTTCTCAGGATCCTCTGAGTTGTCGTATAAAGTATTAGTATATTTCAGAGTCTTGAGATTGGCCAATTGTGCTTCGAAGTCACACTTAAAGAATTTACCAAAACTGATAGTTCCGTCGCGATTTATTTGGTCATATTGTGCTGTCGGGTTCAACAACATGTATGCAGGAAGTACACTAGGTACAGCTGCGAACAGATAGTCCGTCATCTTCAATTCTACAGAGGCGCTGGCTTTCAGACCTGCATCAAAGCGCAAGCCAATCTTGCCGATTTCCTTTTTAGCCAAAGATAAATATACAGAGAAATACGGTCCTGCGGTGGCTGATACGTTGCCTGTTAGTGAGGTTGAAGCCTCATTGGCCAAAGTAGAAAAACTTTCTGAGCACTGACTGTTCTCACTGTCATCATAGAAGCTATCATTGAACTGTACCAACTGATAGGCACTCGTCACATGTTTACGATGAATGTCCAAATCAACACTGCCTGATGCTGATACGCTGAATCCACCTTCCCATTCCACAGCGAATGGGGTATTTGGTATCCATTGGTAACCATTCAAGAGGTATGTATGGAAGTCTATTTGTCCACCAACCTCTCCTTTCATTTTCAAATCAAACCACGATGTGGTCTCAGTTCGCTGGGTGACATCGAGATTCATACCGAGTTGCCATCGTATAGCCATGAAGGCACGGAGATTAATTTTTCTAATGACACCAAAACTAAGCGAGCCACTGCCTTTAAGAGACCAATTGTCGTTGATGGCATACTGAATGTCACCACCAATAAGACTCGTATAAAAGGCATATTGCGGCACCACAAATGTAATTTGGGAATTGTTTTCACTACGAGTGACAGGACGACTCGCATCATCTGATGACTCACCAACTGCTGCCACTTTACATATCCATTGGTCGAATAGGTCCGTAAATGGGGGTACCTCACAATTAACAATGATGCCTTGTGCGCCGTTCTGAACACTCTGCACCAAACCATAGAAACCACCTGGCAGGAAGTCGCGGCTCTTTGTGGTCACGATCTTATCACCAGTCTTGGGGATCATAGCAGCAGGGGTGTTAGAAGCCAGAATCAGCATCTTAACAGAATCACTGCCTATGACGTAGTTCCAAAGATCACTCTCAGTGGTGTGAACTACGTCTTTCTTATAGATGGTCTCTGGTGTGACAAAGGTTACGGAGTCGATGGCAGTAAGAGGTATGCGAATCAAGCTGTCGAGGGCATAGACCTCCTGAACCACATAGTCGTCGTGCTCTACACCAAGTGTATCTACCTTCGAATACTCAATGCGTTCGATATCTGAAAAGAAGAAACCATTGAAACCACCATCATTACGATAGATATACAAGGCGTCTTGTGTCTGCTGGGCGCTTGCAGTCTGTATGCCGAGCATGCTCAGCACAGTTGCTAATATAAGCAATGTGTAACGTTTCATCGCTTCGTTATTTTATAGGTGATATTATCTGCCTTTACAAGATATACTCCAGCACGGAGCGAAGAGAGACTCAGGCGATAGGTGCCTGCACGCTGGGCCTTAAGTTGGCGAACCAGTTTGCCATCCGTCGAATAGACGTTGACAGTAGAGTTAGCTTTCATCTGACTGATGACGAGTGTACCATCCTGCATCGAAATCTCAGCTGGATCAACCCTCATTTCATCGATACCTGTAGCTGACTTACCGTCGTAAGTGAAACGAATCACGTCAGCAAGGTTAAACGAGGCTGAAGCAGAAGCCTTCTCGCAGGTTACCTTCAATTGAGTTCCTTCGAAGGTCACTGTAGGCTTGTCAGCTAAAACAAAATGGTGCATAACATTGTCTTTGGTTAATACAATGAGTGTGTTCTGCTTGTCATCTGCTCTCATAATTGGAGACAATGTCAGCATTGATAATAGTAGTAGTAAAATTCTTTTCATAATTTTTATGTTGTTGGTAAATTAGGAGCGGACACTTACTGTCCGCTCCTTGAAATGATTGTGTTGATTATTATTGCTTATAGAAACGGCAAGGCTCATTGGCGTACCAACCATAAGCTTCATCGCCGTTAACGATGAATACGAACGTCTCAGGGTAGGGATTATCAACTCTAATAATACCAGGATTTACACTAACTTTCTCCCAACTTGAACACTCCAGCGTAGCGGGATCAACACGTCCATAGCCCCACTCATCATCACTACGACCAACGTAGTACTCCGTTGGGTGTAGGTAAAGGACGCCATTTTCGTAAGTATAAGGACCTACAAAACGAATGGACCAAGCACCGACAACAAACTCTGCTTTATTGCCATTAATCCAAAGACCCATACTAACCTCATTTTTATTGCCCCTAAAATAGCTGAACCATTTGCCGTCGAGCTTGGCATCTGAAGTATCTGGTGTCTTGCCTTCCTTGAACCAAACTTCTGCCTGTTCTAAACTCTCGTCTTCCCAAGGATTACTCTTCAGCACCAGGACAGACTTGTCATACATGAAACTGACGTTTTTGGTCTCTTCGTAAGCCTCTGACCATTCTGTAGCAGGATACTTAAGAGTTATAACACCATCTTTCCATGTATAAGAAGCTGTAGTAGTTTGCGACCATTGATCAGAACGCTCGGTAAGAGTCATTTCATTTTCTGTGAACTTAATGCCATAGTAATCATAATTACCCAAATATTTTGCTTCCCAGGTACCAATCAGGTCTGCTTTTGTTGGGCCAGCAGGCTTAACAGCCTTAAAGAAAGAGATATTCTCTACTTGATTGTCGAAAACATCGTCGCCAGCCGTTTGGATGACCTTCACCTGTTTCTCTTCGAATTTGATTTTCTGCACATCATCGGTATTGTAGTATTTCTCAGCGCCATCAGTCAGAGTCAATTGTACCTGATTCTTCTGGGTGTTCTTTTCCACCGAATGGTCTTTCTGGGCCATCACGCTGCACAAGCCTCCAAACAGGAAGAAAATTGTCAAGTATATATGTTTCATAATTGTTTCCTCCATTTATTTAATAATCACTTTCTTACCTTTAATCACATAGACACCCTTTTTCAGAGCAGCGGCACTTTTGCCAACCTTGTTGCCTTTCAGGTCATACACTTGTTTGCCCTCCAGACCCAGGGCCTGAGTCATCTGCAAACGTTCGTCCATACCAAGCACATTTGAGAAGTCGATGGTAATGGGTTTTTCTGTATCGCCCATATCAAATGTCTGCGATGTCCCATCAGTAAACAGGATAATCACATCGTCACCATTGAAAGAGATTTCAGAAATTTTTGCTGCATCGAGCTTCTGCCCATCGTCGGCCATCATATTCATGCCTGACATGAGCAACATCATTAATAGTAGAACTTTTTTCATACGCTTTTTTGTTTATTGGTTAATATATGATGGTGCAAATATAAGAAAAAATCTAATACATCGACTCACAATTCAACACTTTCGACTAACAAAACGCGTTTTGTGAGTCAAAAATTTGGATTTTTCTAATATTTTTCCTATATTTGCAGCAGAAATAGAAAAAAAATGGAAAAGAAACGAAAATCTTTAGTAGGAAGACTTACAGGTAGGTTTCTGGTATGGATGATGATTGTCATCATTATCATATCTTATATCCTGTTCTATCTGGAGGCACGGGCCACACGCCAATTCTATTCAGAGATTTACCATAATAAGATGCTTGTCACCAATGAGTACACACGACGCGTGATATCTGATGTGTACGTGGCGGTGACAAACAACCTCTATTATCTGGAACATTCGTTGGATAAACCTGACAGCCTTAGGGTGATTATGGAGCGAATAGTCAAAAGCGGTACGCGCGTACGTAGCTGTGGGGTGAGCTTTATTGAAAACTATTACCCACAGAAAGGCCAGCAATACTGTCCCTACGCCTGGCGCGACGCTGCATTTCCTGATTCTGTACATTCGCAAGACAAAAGCGACATAGGTCGCGACTATCTCCATGCCGACTGGTTCCTGAATGTCCTCAGAAGTGACTCGGCCCAGTGGTCAGCCCCGTTCTATGACCACTATGACGACAGGACGACGCTATCGGCCTATATGGTGCCTATTCACGACCAGGCTGGACGTATTGTGGCGGTGCTTGGAGCAGACGTCTCATTGGATTGGTTTACCGAAAAGCTGAACAAGGCCGACTCTGTGATCAACAAACATAAGATGTTCATGGCCAGCAAGTTTGAGATGAAATCAAACAGCTTCATTATCAACCGCGATGGCAAATACATGACTCATTCTGACAGAAGGCGCATCATGAAAGACAATTTCTTCCTTCAATTGGGCACATGTGACGGAAGTAATACCGAGGGTGTGATCAACAAAGTCCTGAATGGTTTCGAGGATAATAAGAATCCAGAAAGATTCCTCGTCGATGGCAAGGAGTGTTATCTGTTCTATAAGCCCGTAAAATATACCCAGTGGATATTGGTGACGGTTGTTCCTTGTAAAGCGATTGACACCTTGTGCTATCTCAATGGTGTCACCGTGCTTTTGATTGTACTGCTGCCTTTGCTGCTTCTGGTGATTGTGAGCTATTTCTACATGAGGAATGCTGTCAAGCCGTTGAAAGAACTGGTGAAAGTAGCTGATGATATCGTTGACGGAAAGTTGGATACGCACATGCCTGACATCAAGCACAACGACGAAATTTGTCAACTGCGCGATGCGATGGAGGAAATCCAAGGCATACTATCCCACTATACGGACCACAAGTAAAAAATTACATCATTTGGGCTCAAAATCAAAAAAATCGACTCACAGAACGCGTTTTGTGAGTCGAAAGTGTTGAATTGTGAGTTGATGTTTCGAAAATTATTCGTATATTTGCAGCATAAAGTATTAACCAATAAACAAAAATAGCGTATGCATAAAATCAAACTTCTAACCATCATGCTGCTCTTGACATTATTGTCAGTGCCTATTGACATGCGTGCAGCAGAAGTCAATGGCATTCGTGTTATCACGAGTGACAAGGACGCAGCAGGAAAAGAAATCACCTTCGATTTTCTTTTCACGTCACAACCCAAAGTGACCTACCTCAACACCTATGACGGAAAAGAGGTGTCTATCAGTTCGAATGACATTAAGAGCCGATTTGGAAAAGATGAAATCATCCTTGACCAAAGCAAGCTAAAGAGCATTTCCTTCATGGACGTGTCTGCAACAAGTATCAGTAAAGCCAAAACAAACGGCAACTTGCGTGTCATAACGACGACAAACGGTCTGGACATCAGTGGCCTGCGGAATGGTGAGACTGTGATGCTCTATACTCTGGACGGTAAACAGGTCAACTCAGCTACTGCCTCTGCCAATGGCAACGTTCTTCTCCGTATGCCAAGCCACAAATCCGGTACTGCATACATCGTGAAGGTTGGCAAGGCCTCATTCAAAGTGAGAACTAAATAATCAGGGAGGAACCGAGTTATGACAAGAAAAGCATTATTCATAGCAGCACTCATGGGTCTTGGCACAGTCGCCCATGCACAACAGTACCAGATGGATGTGGAGACTGTTGACGGATTGTTTACGAGCTATCTGGTAAGCGATATGCAGGCTGTGGCCTACGAGGACGGTAAGACCATCATCACGCTCGACAACAATTCAAAAAAGACGTATAACAACGAGGAGATCAAGTCTCTGTCGTGGTCAGAATATAAGGGCAGTGCCACTGAGACATCAGGCACCTACAAGATAGACGAGAATCACTTGTCTATAGTCACGTCCGACTATTCCATTGAATTTTCTCCTATGGCCATCGACAAGGAAATGACGCTGACCGTTACGAAATCATCTGGCACCCCATCACTTCTACCTGAGGGTTCGAATACCGTTGTGGCCTATGATTTCAGTCTTGGTGACAAGCATGATCTGGATGGGGTCGCAGTGATTCGCCTTCCAATGAAGGTTACCCCAGGATACACCCCTATGGGCGCCTACTATAATGAGACCACAGGCAAGTGGCAAGCCGTTAACGGCACTTACGATGCTTCAACGGGAGAAATGGTTATCAAGACCAGACATTTGTCCAAATATGCTGGTATAGAAATTCAGAATGCTAGAACTACGATAGCAATGATGATATATCATTTCGTGCCTATCCCGACTGCGGAGCTTGCATTGCTGGGAGATCTTTTAAATCGTATAGCTCATTCTGATGAACCAGAAGCCGAGGGAATTGAGATGTTTGGAAGTCAATATTCAGATGTGTCACAGTTAGGAATTGATGTTGGCTTTAACAGTTTGTTGGCTTTAGGATTCGGAAGTACGGCACTTGAAAAGTTTAGCGAGTTATTAGGTCATTTTGGTGTGGCCTTAAGTGTCTATCATATTTGTCGTAGCGACTTCAAAGGTGATGATGCGCAAAAGGCGGGAGCTACAATGAAACTTTGTATGCAGCAGGCAATCTACTGGGCTAATTATTACTGTGGCAATGCTATTCTGACGGCTTCGTTAGCAAGTGTTGCTATGATTGACTACTGTATCAATAAGTTTGCGACAACGGCTTGGAGCAGTCGTAAGGACTTTTATAGAGATGCCATGTGGGAATTCTATAATAAATATGAAAACAAGAAGTTTTATAGATCAGCTAAAGACTGGTATAAGATAATAAAACCAATCATGGCTCGCAAAGATTTGACTATAGATCAAATTCATGAGTTGGTTGATAAAGAGGTATGTGACTATTGCAATTTAGTTTGGACTAATAAAGATGATTATCTGACTTGGTATGAAGCAGAAAAAGGGGTCAAATTTAATTGGAATAGTGGTACGGTAGTATGCAAAGAATTGTTCGATGAGATGCGTAGTGAACTCTATAACGGTGAGCTGGTTAGCGTTTTCCGATTCATTAAGATTGAGAAAGAACAGGATGCTTATGATATGGCTGATGAGCAGATGGAGAAGTATGTCGGAGCATTAAACCAGAAAGTCATCTTACAACTGGTAGACAAGTCAATGGCCAATGAAAAATCTGCTTACAAGGGTTATACTGTACGCTTCAAGAACTTGCCTAACACAATAGAAGATCCGCAAAACTGGGAATGTGTTCTCGATGAAAAGGGCGAGGGAAAAATTCAGTATACCATTATTGCACAGCACGATGGTGGTGTGAAGCCAACGTTGGAATTGGTGGAGCCTGGTACAAATGGTAAAGTGGTGAACGAAATACCCCTCAGCAATCTGAATACAGGCACAAATACAATCAATGTTGCTCCCAATAATGCGAGGGTAGAACCTGCCGTGATTGAAATCCCTGCAGAAGGCGCTGTGAGAACCGCCAAATACTATTTTGGTGATTACATATCTCTTGGCAGACAGATGAGCGATGCTGCGAGGGCGTGGATAAATGCTTCTTGGTCAGATAATAACAAGTATCCGGATGAACTCATTGTATGTGTGGGTCCAAATACAACAAAAGAGGAACGTCAGGATACTATTAAGATGGGCTTCACAATGGTAAAGGGTTCTCCTTTTAATGAGCGTTTTATCATCCCTGTCGTTATTAAACAGGCTGCAGGTCCACATAATGTGAAAAATGCCAAGAGCTATCTTGTTGGTGATTGGAGATACACAGAGACTGTCAAAGGATCTTATGATGTTAATAGGGATTATCTGCTTACTTTCAAATCTGATGGCACTTACAAGGAAATCAGAAAAGAGGTTGGTGTTAATTACGATTATAAATTTGACGACACAGAAGAAGGTACCTATGAGGTCACTGAAATTATTCAAGAGTCCACTAACAGAATGCGCTTGAAAGTAAAGATGACATACAAGAATGGCGCAAGTTCAAGAGAAGCGCAATTTGATGTGTATGCTCACAGAATCTTCTATTGGCAACCACGCTTACACTATTATGATCGAGAATAATATTATATCAATGAAAATATGAAAAGAATAAAGTTTCTAACCATTACGCTGCTCATGACAATGCTGGCAATGCCAGCTGTCATGCGAGCAGCAGACAAGCAGAACACGCTCATTGTGCTGACCAAGGACAATGTGGTGCACCAGTTCGTATTGGCGGACAAGCCTACTGTGACCTTCGAGGGCACCCAGTTGAAGGTGACCTGCGAGAAGGCTTCTGCTTCAGCCTCGTTTAATCTTTCGGATGTAATCCGTTTTACCTATTCAGGTAAAGATGCTACTGGTATCGATGAAATGACGGTTGATCCAGCTGAGATCTCGATGCAGGATGGTACGCTTGTCATCAGTCAGATGAAGGCCAATTCTACAGTCAACGTCTATTCGACGGATGGAAAGCTGGTTCGCCAGTTGAAAGCCCAGCGTGCAGGCACGTATCGTCTGAGTCTCTCTTCACTCCGTGCCGGAGTCTATCTTGTGAAAGCAGATAATATCACCTATAAAATCACGAAGCGATGAAAATGAGATCTTCCTTATTATATATACTGACTGCCTTGCTGTCAGTATTTAGCATCCATGTGTCGCATGCCCAAGCTGTGCAAGATGCGTTGTATATCTATCGTAACGATGGACAGTTTAACGCTTTCTTCTTTGGTGATATCGAACGCATCGAGTATTCGAAGATAGATACCCTTGGTGTAGAACAAGATGATTACGTGGTCCAGGAGGTATATGCTCTCGATAGCTTGATTCGTATACCCCTCAATGCCATCGACTCTGTGGCCTTTGTCACACCAGAGACAAAGGTCAAGGCTGACGTGTTCTGTCCAGACAAGTCGATAGCTAACTATATCGTGGCTTCCGATTCTGTTTACTGGATTCGATTGGCCAAGGACACACCCGCCTCTTTGATTCCAAAGGTTGGCGACAAGTTGCTTATCGAAGACGAAAGTCCATTTATACCAGATGGTTTTGGTGGTCTGGTTACTTCTGTGGATGAAAGTGCTGACGGCTTTACGGTGATGACATCCGCTTTGGCACTTACCGATATCTACGAACAGCTGGTGATCAAGGTGGCTGGTGCTACACCAGACATGGAACCCACTGAAGTAAGAAGAAGAGGATTAATTGATGGTGTTTCAATTGTTGTGCCCGAAATGCAGATCACCATTCCCACCGTCAGTCAGTCTCTCTCACTGAAGAATTCAACAGCCTTGCTGCCTGACAACTCCTACGTCGAACTCAATGGCGATGTACAGGGTTCGTTCTCGACCAGTGTAGCAACAAAGTTGCGTCTGCGTGCCTTCCTCACGATTACGCCTGAAGTTTTTTGTTACAATCAGATGACCTATATCGTAACGGAAACGGAAACCGCAGCAACCCTTTCTGGCGGTCTTTCCGGACGTTTGGAGGTTCCCTTCCTGCCCAGTCCTACACATACTTTCAAGTTGGGTATGCTAAAGTTCGAACTGGGTCTTGGTCTCTTCCTTGAGGCACAGGCTACTGCTCTCTCACTGGGATTCAAGAACTCACGAGTGCAGGAGACACGTGTCAATATCACGATGGATCAAAATGATGTTGATCTATCGATTTTCGGAACTCCAGAATTCCACCCCTATTACCGCTGGAGTAGTAATGTATCGAAGAATGAAACCAAATGGGAGTTTAACTCCACAGGTCAGTATACGCTGGGGTTTGGAGCCTTTGCTAAGGCTGAGGCCAAGTTCACGGTACCAGTCGAGAAATTGCCGAAATTTGTACAGGCCTGGGTTGACGGTGAAAAAAAGTTCGGTTTCAAGGCTACGCTAGGGGTCGATGCAGGTATGAAGACAGAATATACGAGACCATTGACATCCGCTGCTCCTGAACTGATTGACACCCAGCCATTCTACAAGGAGCTGAACAAGGCCAACATATCAGAGTCACTCTACTTGAAGTTCGTGGCAGCTCTAAATTGCGGCAATTGGACGCCAGAATACTCACCAGAGGTAAAGCTCTGGGAGCCCATCAATCGTGGACTAGTGCCTGACATTACAGGCATCAGTGTTGAGCAGGATGCAGAACAACCTATACGGCCTTACCGCATGCTCTTCAAGTCACCTACGACTGACAAGAAGATACTTACTGGAATGAAAATCGGCTTTGCTGTATTCGATGCAGATAATAAACTGGTGACGGATACCCTTAATGCCTTCTATTGGATTAGTTCTGATGAGGAAAAATGGAAATGGAATGGTAAAGAGAATTCTAACGAGTGTGTTCTGAAACTCGACCCAGGCAAGGGTGAAGATGTTACCTATACAGCCTATCCGATGATTCAGTTTATGGACACCAAGGTTCTGGTTGATCAGAAACATGAGTTTACGCTCGATGCAGCCCGCATTGATATTGCCGATCGCGAAATCAATGTTGATGAGAGTTCTGGTTATAGGGAAATAGAAGTGGTTCCTAATATGTCGAATATGGAAGTGAGGCCAGAAGCAGATTGGTTGAAACAGACAGCTCCCAGCTGGCTGGACCATTTGAATGAGCTGACCATTTATTGGCCATCCCTGCCAAATGGTGTGAATGACCGTCGTGGTGTTGTCCGTCTGATAGGAAAATCACAAAAAGGCGAGGTGCTCACTGAGGACAGCATTGTAGTTTATCAGTCCAGAGGTACAGAGCCGCCACCGACACCCACAAACGATCCCTCGCGATGGCTTATTGGAACATGGCTATTACAGCATAATTCATATGGATATCGATTGACATTAGGTGAAGACGGTTCTTACGTATGTGAATCATTAGATAGAGATGGTAATGTGGAAATAGATCATTATCCAATTGAGAATGGTGTATATGATGAGGAAGGTATACCTATGATAGATATCGGTACGTATACCATCACATCGTATAAAGAAGACATATACCCTTCAGGTATAAAATATATAACAGGTGATATTCATGTAGATTATGTAGATCATAAAGGAAAGTCACATTCTATCGATGATGATTATACATGTAGAGAGATGTATTATGATGGCGTCCCCAAATATGAATTGGAATATGGATTCGGTGGAAGGCATACTCGTTGGTTCGATAAAGTGAAATGATAATAGTCGGGGTGACAGGCATCAGTGTGTCATTTATGACACAGAAGTGTCAGGCACTTGTGTGTCGTTAACAAAAAAAGACGCTAAGACGTTTGAGACGTTTGAGACGCTCTGAAGCATCATATCCATAAAGAAGGGGACTCTCGCGAGCCCCCTTTCTTGTCTTAGATAGCAGTGCGTAGTTTTTGGAAATGTCCATGGCTGATTTTCTTGACGGCGCCCGATTTGATGAGTGTGTTGATACGGGCTGAGGCTGTGGTGTTCGAGGAATAGCCCCAGATATCCATCACGTTCTTGGTGGTAAACTCCTGTGGCAGCGACTCGAAGTATTCGTTGGTCTTGTCGTAGACGGCACGTGTCTGCGTATCACGCTCCTCATTGTCGAAGTAGTCTTGCCACATCAGTCCGAACAGCGTTTCCTCGCAGGCGAAGAGGATTTCGAACATTAGCGTGGCGAATTCCAGATGCTGCTTGGTGATCTTCACCGTCATCGTCTGTTGGAAATCCTCCCATGATTTCTGCGTCGAGACGACCTGTGGGATGCAGATGGCCATCACCTTGTCCTGCATACGCTTAAGCATGGTCAGTGTAGCTTCGTCGCCTTCGTTGGCAGCTTCCTCCATACGGGCAGCAACCATCTTGTACACATGTGCCACCAGTTTCTCCAGACCCTTGATCTCGCCATGCAGACCGTCCATCCTGCGCGACCACTTCTTCATCTCGTTGGCAGCCGCCATACTCTTTGGCTTTTTGGTCAGCGGGCGCATCTTGAAGTTGCCTGTAGGCATCACAAACACGCTGAGTCGTGTGGCCAGTCCATCGCCGATGTTGCTGAGGTTGACAAACTTCTTCAGCGAGGTGCTTGTGCCTGTTGCTACCAAGATATAGTGTACAGGCATGATGCCGTTCACACTGTCCTTGTTGCTGTAGTCCACACCGTTTTTCTCGTTGTGGAAGCTCTGTAGCATCATGTCGCGCTTTTCCTGGAACGAGCCGGATGCTTTCACGATTGACAGCAGCTCAGAGGCAAAGGTGTAGAGATGATAATAGTAGAGACCACCCTCGGCCGTTGGCACCGTTGCATTCTGCATACGACGGTACATTACGTTGTTCGAGGTCTTTACAGGGCAATAACGAACCATCTCCGTGGGTCGCTTCAAGGCGTCTTTCTTCTGCTCCTTCTGCGAGGTCTCACGCTCGTTCAGACCCTCCTTGTACAAACGTTCCTGCTCACGTCCAGGCGCATCGGCCTCCTGCATCACCTCCATAATGTACTCGTCTTGCTTCACGGCAAAGCCCTTACCAGTGGCGGGGCCGCCAATGACCATTGCCAGGATGTTCAGACGATGGGCATAGCCCTCGAAATCCTGATACCAGCACTTGGTCAGCAGGGCGTCGTACATACCAGCAGCTGTGATCACACCGCCAGGCTTGACCTCATCGTCGTCGATATAGCCAATGGCCGATGCATAGCATCCCAATGGAAGCTTCAGCAGGCGCTTGGCCCAGTCGGCATAGGGCAGACGTGACTTGCTCAGTCCTGAGAACTCATCGACACCCGCCTCACGAAGGGCATGATACATACGTTTGGGCATGCGCTTCTCTTCTTTGTAGCTAAGGGCCGACTTCACCGTCTGGCTGACGTTTTCGCCACGTTCCTTGACAATGTCCTGCACCCACGACTGAGCCCTGAGGATAGCTTCAATCATGATGGGGTCGGAGTCGCAGATGTAGCGCAGATGGTCGGCCAACTCGAGTGAGGTTTTGTGGCGGGAGCCAGGTTCAGGCAGCTGCGGACCCACCCAGCAGTCGACGATCTTCTGCATGGACACTGTCTTGTACTTACAATCCGAAATACAAAATTTCTCAATTTCTAAACTTGCCTTTTTGCCACCAGTCTTGGCAGCGTTGCCGCCCTGACTGTTGCCCTGACGATAGGCATCGCCGAAAAGGGTATCGTACTCCGGATTCTCATAGCTGAACATACGCTCAGGATCATAGAAGAGGATGTCGCCTGCAGGCTCTGAGGGTGCAAACGACATGCGCGAGGCATCCTTACCGCTTTCATCGGCCTGAAGACCCAGCTGACGGGCCAGCTCACAGGCATTCTCGATGAGGTTACCCCACTCCTTGCGGGCGATGAACACAAACTTGAGGCCTGCATTCGAGGAAGTGATAAACACCAACAGTACTCCCAGCTCGCGAAGCTGAGTCTCTTCCCAGCGATGGAACACCTCTACAGGATTCTCCGTCAGATGATCCACGTCGAGTACGGCTAGGCCGTTCAAGTGGGCTGACTTCTGCAGGCGCCACTTGCCAAGTTGCATCTGCTTGGTCTCCACACCGTTCTCCATGACTGTGACCTCCTTCTCACACGCTGCGAAGTCGTCGGCCACGAAGATGAGGCCCTCCAACGAGTGCTTCACCTTGTCGGCCCCTACCGTGTCGCCCTGCTTACGGAGATCACGTATCCTGCCAACCTTACGGAAGGTCTCAGGATTGTTAAACACTGCTTCCAGCTGCTCAGCAGAGACGATTTGCTCTGTCTGGGCCAGAAGATTTCTCTGAATTGTAATTTTCGCCATAAATTTTGCGTTTTAAATTTGTCATTAACGGGGTGTCAAAACCCCGCTGCGAACCTTTCGCAACGGCGAAGTTAGTAATAAAAAAATGGGTTAAAGAGGCTATCAGCCGAATGCCCAGAATACGGCAACGGCTATCAGTCGAATGTTCATTCCATCATATGAACTATCAGAAATCAGGTATTTTTCAGCAGATTTTTGCCCTCATGAGTGAGGTGAGTATTTCCTCGGCAATTTTGTACATACGGTCGAAGGCGTTTTGCCTGCGTGTACTCTCACCCCATGGCTTCTTCCATTTTGTAAAAGGCAGTCGGAAGATGTTGTCTTGAGTGATATTGCTCATAGTACTCAGGTCGAGCTCGGCATTCAACTGTTTCAGCTTGAGCGTATTAATCAGGTGTATGAAATTCTGATATTGGTTTTCGCGCATGTTGGCAATCTTGCGATCTACGAAGATGCGATACACAGCCCACCAGTGGTTTTTCTGGCAAAACAGTGGCTTGCCGTCTTCTGCCTTCAGCTGCATCAGATTATCTAGGATGGTCTTCAGCTGAGACATATAGACGGCTCTCAGAGCTTCCTGCTCCTCTGGTGACTTTTCCTCCTCTTGTTGCTCGCCCTCATCCAGACTGTATTCGTTGTAAGGATGGAGTCCCTTACGGTCAAGCGCATCATAAAGATAGTCGCGCAACGAGTCGTCGTGTGTATAGCCGGCATGAAACAAAGCCGACAACGCCCAGCTTTTTGTTTCTTCGCTGCTGTCAGCATCCTCCATCAGTCCTAACACCAGTTTGAGTGATACAGGATGGTTGCGTACTATGAAAATGTCATTCAGATTCATCGGGGCGTTCCAGATAATCGTTCAACTCTTTGTTCAGGCGGTCGGCCATGTAGCTCATCTGCTGGTCGAGCGTCGTGAAATGGAATTCGTAATGAGGGTTCACTTCCAGCATCGCTCTGGCCTGATTCACGAACTCGAAGAAAATGTCATCGTCGTCGAGTGGTTGTATTTGCTGCTCATCTATCACATCGGCAAAATAAACCAGGAAAAGCGGTTTCAGGAGCAAGCTCTGCAGATAGAATTTACCCCCGATTTCCATATTGCTTAGCACAATCTCCTGATGGTTTTCTTTGGATTTTTCATCCCATTCCACTTCAATGCCATTCTCTTTTAAGCGATGCAACATGCCTAGAGGATCGTAGTCGGCTCCTGTATGCATCATCTGACTCATCATGAGCAGATTCAGTTGGAAACTGGGAATCTTCCGTCTTTGGGCAGGACATACCACCAAACAGTCTTTGTTTTCCAAGTGATACCATACTTTACCTTCGGCAGTTTCCACGGTGACCATGAAATTGAAATTTTCCTTATCCTCACTCACCACTGCATTTTGCCCCAGTGTCCTGACTACGGGATGCTCGTGGGTAATGATACCATAGCCGCCATCAGGGTCGGGATCCTCTTCCACTACCGAAAGAACGCCTATCTGTTCTGCTATTTCATCCTCGTCGAGGCCCATGATCACGTTATGGGGCTCGGGCAGCGGGATATAATGCGAATTGATAATCTTCATACGCGTGTATACATATATATTATTGTGCTGCAAAGATACGAAGATTTTTCTGTACCACCAAAGTTTAGATATTTAGATATTTAGGATTTAAGGAAAAAAAGTAAAAAAGTAAAATTACTATTTATATATTCCTATGAATTCTAAATTTCTAAATTCCTAAACATGCTAAACTTCACAGGCGAGAACTATCCAATCCCATGACGAGAACTATTCTCTCCTATGGTTTGCAGTATTCTCCCTTTTGCAACTATTAATGCTAGCAATTGTTACTATTAATATCTGCACTTTTTCAGTAGAATTTCGACTGTTTTATATTTTTTTTTATAATATTCAGCCGATCAAAGGATGCTGTATTAACCGTTTTTGTAGCATATGGGTGGTAACAATTGTTTTCTGCCGATGCAATTTTTGCTACCTAACTAGGCCGCAAATTCTGCTTCGAATTGTAATTTGGACGAATGTGATGCTTAAAAATGAAAAAATTATACACGAATTGGTGTGTGCGGATCCGTGTCTTGAAATAAGAGGCTCTTGCTGACTGTTACTCGTATTTTGTTATGATGATAAGTGCCACTTGTTTTACCCAATCGGCAGCGATGTCGCCCCTGATTTTTCGTCGAAATGTTAAAAAACGACTCACAAAACGCGTTTTGTGAGTCGAAAGTGTTGAATTGTGAGTCGATGAATCGAAATTTTTTCTATATTTGTGGCGTAATTAATCAATAACCAACAAAATAAAACGCGTATGAAACAAAGATTACTACTATTATTCCTGCTTGTATGCTCCATTGGCATATATGCTGCAGAGGTGAACGGTGTTCGTATCACAACGAGCGAAAAAGACGCCTCTGGAAAGGAAATAACGTATGATTTCCTGTTTAAATCGAATCCGAAACTCACTTACCTGAACTCTTATGATGGCACCACGCTCCTGTCTGCTGAGGTAGCCATCAGTTCCACTGATGTGAAAGGTCGCTTTGGCAAGGACGAGATTATCCTGGACCAGAGCAAGCTGAAGAGCCTGACCTTTATGGATGTATCGGCCACAAAGATCGATGCCCTAATGGCCGAAGGCAATCTGTGTGTACAACTGACCGACGAAGGTCTGCAGCTGAATGGCCTGCAAGCCAGCGAGGCCGTCAAGATCTACTCGCTCGACGGTAAGCTGCTCTACGCTGCGACTGCCTCGCCTGACGGCAGTGCGCATATCGGCATTTCCAGAAACCAGCCTGGTACCGTCTATGTCATCAAGGCTGGCAATGCTTCATTCAAAATCAGAACCAGATAATCAGGGAGGAACCAAGATATGAAAAGAATCGCATTATTCATAGCAGCACTCATGGGTCTTGGCTCTATTGCCCATGCCCAAAAGTATCAGATGGACGTTCAGACCAACGACGGTCTGATTACAAGCTATTTGGTAAATGACATGCAGGATGTGACCTATCAGGACGGTAAGACCATCATTACGTTTGGCAACAAGACGGTTAAGACCTACGACAACAAGGAGATAGCAACCGTTTCATGGTCAGAAAACAAGGGTAACGGGGGCTCGAATGCCGGCTCGTTTACACTTGACGAGGATCATCTGTCGGTGGTCACACCCGATTACTCCATTGAGTTCTCTCCGACAGCCATCGACAAGGAGATGACGCTGACGGTGACGAAGTCGTCGGGCACACCAAACATCATGTTGGATGGCGTACAGATTGCCGTAGCCTACGACTTCAGCCTTGGAAATGTGCATGAACTGGACGGAGTCGCTGTGATCAGATTGCCGATGGAAGTTTCGGCTGGCCAAAGAGCATCGGCGGTTTACTACAATCAGGAGAAGGCGAAATGGGAGGTCGTCAATGGCAACTATGATGCCGCAACCCATGAGATGGTCATTACGACCAATCACCTGTCGACCTATGCCGGCCTGAAGATTGAGAATGCCATGACCAGGGCAGCCATGATGTCGTACTTGTGGATGCCTGGTCCTGATGAAATGGCAGAACTATCGAAACTGACTGAAAAACTCGTCAATTTCATTTATTCCGACGATCCCGATGCAGCAGCCATTGAGGCGTATGGCAGTCAGTATTCTACAGTCACGCAATTGGGACTTGATGTCGGTTTCAATTCCTTATTGGCGGTAGGCTTCGGCAGCGAGCTGCTGGAAGGTTTCGCCGAGGTGTTAGGACGTGTGGGTGTGGCCTTAAGCGTCTACAATATCTGTCGTAATGCCTATAGTGGCGATGAAGCTCAACTGGCTGGTAATACCTTGAAACTCTGTCTGCAGGAGACGCTCTATTGGACAGGCAAATTCTGCGGCAATGCTATGCTGACGGCGTCATTGGCCGGTGTGGCATTCATTGACTATACCATCAATAAGTTTGCCACAGAGGCATGGAGCAAGCGAAAGGACTTCTACAGGAATGCGATGGTGGAATATTACAGAAAGGGCGGAAAGGGCTATCGCTCGGCTGCTGACTGGTATAAGATCATGATGGATATCTTTAAGCGCACTGACCTGACCACCGAGAAGATTCACCAGCTTGTAGATGAAGAGGTGACCCGATACAGTAATGCGGTATGGAACGACTCAGAATATCTGACATGGTATGAGGCCGACAAAGGGGTTACGTTCGGGTATAGCGGTGGTCAGATTGTCTGCAAGGATCTGGCAGTAGAAAAGCGTGGTGAGCTCTACAACGGCGTATTGGTCAGTGTGTTCCGTTTCATCGGAGCGAATAAAGAGCAGATGGCATTTGATCTTGCCTACGATGCAATGCAAAAATATGTGGAGGAACTGAATAAGGGAGTGATTCTGCAATTTGTCGACAATTCCAGGACTGACGACAAGACGGAATCTGCCTATAAAGGCTATACCGTGCGCTTCAAGAATCTTCCTAAAACGATTAAGGACCCCAAGGAGTGGGAGTGTACGCTTGACAGCAAAGGTGAAGGCAAGATCGAGTATAGTGTCATCGCTGCAGCTGATGCAGAGATTAAGCCTGTCTTAGAATTGGTGGCTCCAGACGAGAAGGAGACCGTGGTGAACGAAATCACCCTCAAGGACCTGAAGGCTGGCTATACCGAGAAGGACAAGAAGAACGTCATTAACATCGCACCCACGCAAATTGTGGGGGTTTTGTTAGCGGGAAATATATCCTGTTCGGCGGCTTCTTTCCGAAAAGGTGAGAAGTATAGTATGTCTCCTTTGGCTTTGTCTGCATTGATGAAACCCGGCGCCATCAAGGTAACAAATGAAGGAAAGAAATGGCATGTAGATTGTTTCGAGTTGCTTGAGGATGAAGCAGATAATGTCTATGTGGGATCTAAGAAAATAATTTCGTTCGACATCGACAACGTTGATAAGATCGCGACTAATGAAGCTAAGATGAGCAAACTTTACTTCTATTTTAAATCCAGCTTTTCTTCAGGCGGTGATCTTATGACTGAGCAGTTCGGATCCGCAAACGTGGTTCCTGAGATTCCCATGAGGCCAGGGACGCATAACATTGGTGCCGCAGCAGAAGACGGTGATGACGACTACTTCTTGGCTGACATGGTCGGAATCGCAGTCGGAGCCAAATACGCGAAGATGTGGGCCATTAACCAAACTAATGGTCTGAAATTCTCGGATTACAGCCTCACGAGAAAAGAATACGTGTATGAATGGGATAAAGAAGCCCGCAAAGACGTGCTTGACCACATCGACACGCATTCATTCTCAATACTTGACGATCCAAGTAACGAAATAATTGTAGTGCTCCTGTTTAAATAAATATGGGACGATACTAAGTGAGATCAATCACGCGAATTGGTCTTTGACCTAATCTCAAATTCAGGAGCGGCAGCGATGTCGCTCCTGTTTTTATGGGTGAAATGTTAAATAACGACTCACAAAACGCGTTTTGTTAGTCGATTTTGTTGAATTGTGAGTCGATGTATCTTTTTTTTTCTTATATTTGCACCAAATATTTAAATAAAACAATCAAATCATTCTAAAAAAGAATGGCCGAATTAGCCGATAATCGCGTGAAGCTCTTCTGCCAACACTGCCACAAGGCCAAAAAGAAGTAACGTATCAACCACTAAAAATATAGGATTATGAATAAACGATTTAGACCGCTAAACTTGATATTGACATTAGCCATTTTGGCACAGATAGCTATGTTGTCCGTTTCTTGTTCGAAAGATAGTGTTGACGATTCTGACACCTTGCTACCCACAACACCTGTTGCCGATAGCGACTGGCAAAGTGTTCCTGCTTCGGGAGGCATCATCCAGAAAGATAGTGTCGCTATCACCTTCCCCAGTGGCTCTTTCTCGAAAGAATCCCAAGTGGCTATCACAGAAGTAAAAGGGGGTGAGATGTGTGGCAGCAATGAGACGTCGAAGTTCTACCAGATTACGATGCCTAGCACCGTGCGTAAGTCTATTACAGTGAAGATCAAGAGTAGCAAGATGACTAACGCTCCGGTTTTCGCCACTTTCTCGCAGGGATATCGTAAGTCTGCTGGTATTGATATACTGCAAAATCTCAATTTTGACGCCGTTTACGATACCGACGGATATACTCTGAGCATACCAGCTTTAGATAATGGTGATGATGCTGGCAATTTGGCTATTACTGTTGGCTTAGCCAGTTCTGATCAAAGCAATGCAAGAACCAGAAGTACTACCGCTGAAGGGAAAGAGGGTAATATTGAGTGGTATTTCGACTACGCTTGGAAATTGTCTTCCTCTCAAAAACGGGAATGCAAAGCAAAAGTAGCTACCTACAATAAATATATCAAAGAAGCCATCAAACAGATTCATGATTTGGGCTTTTCAATCAATACCCCCTGCAAAATACCTTTTGTGTTCGATATACTATACAAAAATTGGCGTAAAGATACAGAGGTATATGGCAATTTCATACAAAGCAGTAAGTGTAATGCGTGGAACTCTATAGAACTCAATGTAAATGTTATATTCAGTGCTGATGAAACTACGATGAAGCAAACCTTCATCCATGAAACACTACACTATTTCCAATCCCATTACGACCCTCGCTGGGCTTTTAATAAAAGGGGAGGTGAAGACGACATCCTAGCCGAGGGAGCTTCCGTATGGGCGGAGCAGTTCATGAATAATGGCAAGATGAATGTATCATTCATCACAAATTTCCTGCCAAACTATCTCGTCAGTTTTAAAGACTTGGATATGGCTTACTCTAAAGACGACGAAGCGAAAAATGACAAAAGCCTGCAATATAGACGTACAGGGTATGCCATGTCCACCTTGCTCTATTACCTAACCACCCCCGAATGTCATAAGAAAATGGGGTGGGATTATAAGAGTCTTGGTATTGACAAAACAAAAATCGTAGATATATTCAAAATGTGGAAGGACTTCTATGGAGATACTTACCGGCCTTTAGAGCGGTGGCTAAAGCAATATTGTGGTTTTATGGATACAGATCAATATGATTCATATATTTTGTGCTTGCTTACAGGTAACCTTCTTGATAGTGTCAATGTAGAAAAAGTGGGATTTCCTGAAGGTCATGAATCTCGGAAAGAAAATTTCAGTAATAACGACACAAAGTACCTCGAAGGCAACTGCTATAGTTATGGCTGCGCAGTAAGTAGATTTGGTGTATTCAATTATACAAATGAGAAAGACGAGAAATCACTCAAAGGAAAGAGTGTCATCATTAAACACCAGGGAGACGAATTAACCACATACGTCATAGCCCAGAGTAAAAACAAGAGTTTTAAACTAATTAATGGAAAGGCTACAAATAGTGATGACATCGTCATTTCTGGGGATGATCTTGAAACATTGTTTAGTCAGGACCGCACAGCATTCTTGTATACGGTGACTATCAACAGAAGTAATACGAAAAAAGCATACCCCTTTAAGGTGAGTTGTGAAATCAAAGATGTCGAGAAGTCGAATATCGCGAAAGTGGAAATAGAGAAAATGAACTCCCTTTTTAAGATGACACCTGTTGTACAGGGTAGTTACGCTTATCAAGGTCACAATGATAACAATGCCAAGGGTTACTACAGTTACACAGTCACTCAAGCTGGGGATGCCGTCCACGTGGTGGGGACACATCAAGATGAGGTTGGTACTTCGAAGACGGATGTAAAAATCTCTTTTGATATCGTAGGAGCTGCTGGCAACTTCTTATCTATGAAGATTCAGAATCTGAAGTATGATTACAAATATGTAGATTCTCAAGAGAAGAATAGAAATAGTGACTTTGTTGTTAGCTGCGTACTAAATTTCGAACTTACAGATCTTAATAGTGAGAGTAGTAATACTTTGACTTATAAAGACTCTGACGGAAAAACGTGCGTTTGGGCTCGATTCTCTGGTAAGCGTAATGCTTCAGGTGGTCTTAAAGTGACTAGTGCATATTACAGGAAAGAAGCGTATTCATACGAGAAAACGAAAATTGAAGAATGTAGTGGCGTCGAAGATTATGATGAAAACTCATTCATAATACAACTCAACTTATGGCCATAAATGTGTCACAATGGGCACCGTGTGTCGTGTTAAAAAAAGACGCTGAGACGTTTGAGACGTTTGAGACGCTTTGAAGCAAGATAATAATTAAGAAGGGACCTCAATGGCGAGGCCCCTTTCCTTGTTAAGAGTGGATGTGTCACAACAGCGATGGTAAATTCTTGCCTATATATTTGGTGGTTTCAAAGTGTTTTTGTATCTTTGCACTGCAAAAACGGTCGAACATTACGACCTTTTTTGCAGTAGAACTAATAAGAAAGAGAAAAAATGATTATTCAAAGAGATCAGTATGTTGGCGAATTGCTAAGCAAGCGGTGGAATGGTAAAGTGAAGATTGTCACAGGTTTACGACGTTGTGGCAAGTCGTTCTTGCTGTCCACTCTATATAAAGATTATCTACTGAAAGAAGGCGTTTCGAAAGATTGTTTTATAGAGTTGGCGCTGGATAAAAAAGCATATGTAAAGTACAGGAATCCCAATGAGCTATACAACTATGTACTCAGAAAGACGCAGAATGTCGAGAAACATTATTATGTCTTCATCGACGAGATACAACTTTCTTATAAGGTGAAGAATGAAGATGTGGATGAGAGCTTGGTACCTGTAGAAGATCGCGACATGCTTTATACCACCTTCTATGACATTCTTAATGACTTGATGGCGCGAAGTAATCTCGATATCTACGTGACAGGTTCGAACAGCAAGATGCTATCCAAAGACATCGTTACCAACTTCCGCGACCGAGGAACCGAGATAAAGGTCTATCCGCTTTCATTTAAGGAGTTCTACCCCATTTCTGGGCAGGAAAAGGCAGACGCGTTGGAGGAATACTTGACCTACGGTGGTATGCCACTGGCAGTATTGGAGAATAATGAGACGGAAAAACGCAAATATCTGAAAGGACTCCATAAGCGGGTCTATATCAAAGACATCGTAGAGCGATACAAACTAAAAGACGATGAGGTGCTTGAAGCGCTGATCGATGCGTTGTCATCGGCTGTAGGGTCGCTGACCAATCCTCACAACCTGGCCAATGCGGCGGGTACGCTGATGAAGCGCAATACCTCTGACAATACCATCAAGAATTATCTTGATTATCTGGAGGACGCCTATTTGTTCGTGAGTGCCCAGCGATACGACATCAAAGGGAAACGGTATTTCGAGAACACGCTGAAATATTATTCGATGGACGTTGGGTTGCGGAATGCCAAACTGAACTTCCGCCAACAAGAGAAGTCACATCTGATGGAAAACATGATCTTTGTCGAACTCATCCGTAGGGGCTACAGTGTGGATGTGGGTGTGGTGGAACTGACTCGTGTCAATGAACAAGGCAAGAAACAACAGTCGCAATACGAGATTGATTTCATTGTCAATACAGGCCGTGAGAAGGTTTATATACAGTCGGCTCTGAATGTGGATACGGAAGAGAAACGGCGTCAGGAGACTTTTTCGCTGAAAAACTCTGGTGACTTTTTCCGCAAGATTGTTATACTTGACGGAAATTCAAAGCCTTGGACTGACGAGGACGGCATCATATATGTAGGCATCATTCCTTTCCTTTTGGAAGAAACGGGGCAGATAATGTGATATTAATTAAGAAGGGACCTCATGGCGAGGCCCCTTCTTGGTTAGAGCGGATGTGAAGCGGCAGCGATGTCGCTCCTGTTTTTATGGGTGAAATGTTAAATATCGACTCACAAAACGCGTTTTGTGAGTCGATTTTGTTGAATTGTGAGTCGATGAATCAGATTTTTTGCTATATTTGTAGCGAAAATAATCAATAACCAACAAAATAAACGCTTATGAAACAACGATTACTACTCCTTAGCCTGCTGTTCTGTTTCGCAGCTACGGCGATGTGGGCACAGGCGGCAACCAAGCGGCTTGTGTTATGGCAGAAGTCGGGTGAAAAGGTCTATTTTGACCTGAACGATATGCCTGAGACCACATTCGAAAACGGGCTGTTTGTCATTAAGACGAACAACGCCACTTTCCAGTATCAGATGGACAATGTCCTGCGCTATACCTTTGAAGGCGTAGGCAACACGGGTATCAGCCTGCTGCCCTCTGAACGCAGCATCAGCATGTCGAAGGAAGGCGATGAGGTCACGATGAGAAACCTGCGTATAGGGACTGTTGTAACCATCTATGCCGCCAACGGTACGATTCTCGAGACGAAGCATGTAACGGATAATCAGCCGCTCACCCTCTCTGTCGCCCAGCGCCCAGCTGGTGTGTATATTGTGAAAGCCGGAAGTGAAACCATCAAACTCCTGAAGCAATGAGACAGCTAAGATATATCGCCAGCCTCGCCATCATGTTGCTGGCCGCTCTGCCCATGCAGGCGCAGACAGAGAACCAAGCCTTCTACATCTATCAGAACGATGGCCACTTTGATGGTTTCTTCTACGATGAAATCGAGAAAATGTCGTTCTCGTTCCTCGATACCCTTGGTGTGGAGCACGACGAGATTGTGAGCCAGGAGATTTTCACAGCCGACTCCGTCTATCGCATCATGCTCTCTGCCATCGACTCCATCGGCTTCGTGCAGCCGGAAACAAAATATGGACCTCAGGTCTATATCAAAGACAAAGATCCTTATTTTAGGTTTGCTGTTTGGGATCATGAAGACAATACTGAATATGGGGGAGAGGAAGTTATTATTTTCTCTCGTTCCAATCTCGAAAGTGGTGGAACTATTTACGATCCAAAGGTAGATGATTTCGTTCCTATACCACAACCACAAGTTGGTGACATTTATGCTAGCTTTGATTTGGAAGATGGATTTATGTGCAAGATATCCGAAATAACTCGCGACTATCCAGGATATGAAGGATGGCCGGTGGGCTATTGCAAACCAATTGACGACATTACGGATGTCTTCCAGCAATTTGTTGCTGTCGAAGAATATGGCTATGACGATGAAGGTACGATGGTGCGTCGTCGTGTGGCTGGCCGTCCTGATCTGACTGTGGGGAATTGGAATCTCCCAAAGAAATCTACTAACAGAGCTGGAGGACAATGGGAGGGCGACCTTTTCAACTTTGCAATCAACACACATATACCCCTTTACATTTCCGATGACCTGACCGTCTCGGTTGATCCTTCCATCGAGGGTAAGCTTCATCTCAAGACAACCTGGAACCTGTCACTCTTTGGCGACAAGCACATCAGCATTCACTCCAAGTTGAATTTCGGTGTTGGCGCAGGCTTTACCGTAGACGGTAAGATTGCCGATTTCTTCCCTGGAGGAATAGGCGGATTGTTAGGCGGCGTACCCATACCGGCAACCTGTCCGCTCATCTTGCTCGATATTGCTCCCGATGCTTTCCTGCGAGGCGAGGCACATATCAATTTCAAGCTGAGCTTACCAAAACTAAATGGCTCAATGTGGACAAAACTGGAAATCAGCAACTGGGTACCCAGAATAGACATAGGTTTCGGCAACTCTGATGATGGCAGCGAGTTTAATTCCTTTGATAATAGTGGTTCAAGGGTCAGCATGTCGCTTAATGGCTTCGTACAGGCTGGTATGCTCTTCCCCATGAAATTCAAGAGTCTGCCCGTACTTAAGAAAATCTTCGACTCGGAGATTGGTGGACAATGGTTTGTAGGTCCGAAACTGGCTGCTAACTTCACAATCGACTTGACCACCCTTCCATGGGAGGACGTAGCTGCTTACAAACAATTGAGGAACATCACTGCGCAGATGAATTTACTTGATGCCGACTATGAGGTTAAGGGCACTGTCAAAACGGCATTTAGTGGCAAGAAGGAGGTGACACTAGCTGATGGAAGTATCAGCATCTTTCCTCCTTTCGAAGTGAGTTTTGTTCCTGACTTTGATAAATGTGAAGAGTTTTATGAGAGTCATTTTGTCTGGGATGGAGTCAAGCGCTGTCGCATATTTGGGTTTAAACCTTCAGGCTACGTCTTTAAGCCTGTAACAATTGGTTGTAGATTATATGAAATCGATGACCAGGGGAAAGAACTTGAATATATCTTTTCACCAAGCATAGAATTTTTAGATATGTTTGGTAGTCCACAATATTATCATCTTGCCCAACTATTTGGACAAGAACTTCCTAAAGAACATTGGGCCCGACTGGGTATTGTTCTTCAAGAAGGGGCGGTGAAACCTGCAGCTAGATATGGGAAATTCAAAGTAAAGCCAATTGTCTATAATCCATTTGGAGGCGAGGATAAATATCTTATAGCATCTCGTGACTATACCTTCGAATATGGTATTTCTAAAGTAGAAGCCAGTGGCGACACTCTTTATGTAGACTATGATGGTAAAAATTCCTCATCACTATTGATGAAGGGTACATGCGATCATCTTAGGGGAAATATTGATGACCTGAATGTTGCCGGAAATAAGGGGGCTCTGATTGTTACAGCAAAACAGGAAAAAATACCTAAGAACTACAATCCTGTAGATAGTGTCGAGATTAATTGTTCTTATCAAGGTGCAACCACCACTGATGGTGAGATATTTGTAACAGAAGATCAACCTCTTACTATATGTGTCAAACCTAATAAAACGGAAAAACCAGTTTCTATTTATGTAAGAGGAATCTATTATAATACTTATGGTCCGGAACAACATTGGAGATGGACTGTTACTCCTACTGAAAACGGCTGGTTCTGTAGCGGAGTAGCTGAGTATTATTGGCAGATACATAAATGTTCTTTCTACATAGAAGGCAAAGCCGGAAGCAAGTCTTTATTTGTGCGAAATGGCAAATATGAATACAGATACGAATCTTCTATTGGTGAAATTGAAGAGAAGAACGACTCATTTGATAATATTGAGTTGGAATTGCGTGAAGATTCATATGAGAATCCAGTTGGCTTCACGACTACTAAGAATAACAGGTCGCAAATACACATATACTTTAAAGACTTTATAGATAAGTATCCTGGTAGAGCAGAACCGAATACAGAGGGATGACTACCGAACTCATAGGCACGGAGGTTCCAGAAACTTTCGTGCCCAGTGAACTCAGGAGGAACGGCATTCTCAGTGAGTTCATGTTCTTGAAACAAAAAAGACGCTGAGACGTTTGAGACGTTTGAGACGCTTGAAGCAAGATAATAATTTAGAAGGGACCTCATGGCGAGGCCCCTTCTTGATTAGAGTAGATTCGTTCGTTAGAGCATGATGGGTCCGAAGCCCATGCAGCTCGTGGTCGTGATGGCCGTCAGGAAGGCCGTGAGCGCAGCTACTATCACCTTCGCTGCCACTTCGATGATGCGTTGTTTAGTCATAGGTCGTTCCTCCTACATCTTACATCTGACATCTTCCATCATCCATCGACTTAGTCCTTGTCGAGGCCGTCGTCGCCATCATCGCCGCCGTTGTCGCCGCCATTGTCACCACCGCCGGTGTTGGTGCCGCCGCCCTGAGGGGTATCTGTGCCCGTCGAAGAGCCACCCTGACTCTGGCTGCCACTGCCACCACTCTGAGAGCCGCTGCCACCGCCCTCGCCGTGCTGAGCCTTCCATTCTGCCACCGCTGTGGAGATGGGCTTCAAGGTCTGCACCTTCTTCTTCTTGCCGTCGACGGTCACCTCCTGGGTGTCGATGATGTTGCGCAGCTCCAGCGTGCAGGCATCCTTGAACTTCGGACCGCAAAGGTTGTCGAGCTTGGTAGCATCGGGCAGGAATCGGATGTGAATGGCCTTGACGATGTCGTTCGGATTCAGACCGTCCATGTCGGGAATGTCGTTTACGGCGCCGTTCTTGGCCACCTCAGCCGTGGGATAGAAGGTTCCCAGATTGCCCAACTGTACAGGCACGCCCTGTGCCACGAGTTCGGGCAGACACTCTGTGATCTGCATCAGCACGCCCTCAACGATGGCTCGTCCGTAGAGCGAACCGTGGTCGGTCATGTGCTTGGCGAAGCCTCGCAGCGACAAGGTCTTCTGCTGGTCTACCTCTGGATAATACTTACCGTAGGCGCTTGATCCTACGATCTTGTTCTGTCGGAGATTAATCCCCATTGCAATTTTCTCTGTTGCCATAATGTTTAAAAAATTGGTACTAAATTATTAAGTTCTTGCGACGGGCTACATCGGGCCGCCACTTCCCGCTTTCGTCCTCAGGTCTGTTCAGATGCGCGCTTTTCCTCTCATTCCTGATTTCTGGTGCAAAGGTAGTAAAAATTTTTGGCACCACCAAATATTTTGACAAAAATTTTCAAAAAAATCAAACACTCGGGGACGGTTCTTTTTTGTTTGACTATTTCCGCTGACGGCGCAGCGGGTCAAACAGGAAGAACCGTCCCCCAATGTTTGAAGGAAGCAGGCCGCTGGTTTAAAAGAACTAAATTGATCGTTTAAGCCAACTAAACCGGAAACAGGTCGGGGGCGTCTCAAGCGTCTCAAACGTCTCAACGTCTTTTTCACTTTTTGCACATACACACAAAAAAACACCCCACTCACACTCAGCCTACACGTACCTTATATATAATATAATAATAAATTAATATATATTAACTATTCTCTGTCTGTCGATGTGCGTTTTTCCTGAAAAGACGCTGAGACGTTTGAGACGTTTGAGACGCCTCAGCATCTTTCTACCGTGTCGAGCGTCTTAAATAATAACTCGCAAGTTATCCACTATTTTGTATTTTTAAGATTTGAAATGTAGTAACGTATCGGGAAATTTTGTATATTTGCACCGCCCTAGTGAGGGGGTCGAAAAACCACAGAAGGATCAGCACTCAAACCACGAAAAGACAATCCCTTTGTGTGAAAGATAACAATCTGAAGATTAAAGACTTATGAATTTGAACAAGATATTAACCCGGCTCTTCGAAGGACTGGCCGGTTACAGGGAGGAACGGCCTTCAGCGGGGACGATATACCGGCTGATGGGGTTGATGGCTGACATGATCGAGGTGACTGAAACGTTACGGCATGAGGTGCTCGAAGTGGTCAGCCACGAGGCCGTATTGGATGCCGATGTGGACACTGACTATGCAGCGCTTTCGGTGAAGGTGCTGACGATGGAAATAGAGGATAAGGACGGTGCCGATGATGCCTTTCGCAAGCAGACGCGGCTGGCCAATGAGGCGCTAGGTGAGCTGAGCAATGTGTTAGGACAGATCGACGCTCAGCTGAATCGCCGTCACAAGGATGAGGAGTATGTGCGGCTCTATGAGGGTGAGAGGCGTCGCTATATGAATTCCGGTTCGTCGGGCAGGGCTCGTCAGAAGTTTGAGGATTGGAAAGACATCGAGGACGGTCATCCGCAGCTGGAACAGATTGCCGACTTCATCGTCGAGAAGTTGCTGCACATGTTCGAGAAGAATGCGCTGGCTGCCGGTGTGGAGCACGTACTGCATGCCAAGCGTTTTCCTGACGAGGTGGACTTCGAGCAGGTGGAAGTGAGCCAGAAGGTCACCAAGACGGTGTATCATCACTATGCTGCATTGCGCAGGATTGTCGATTTTAAAGACGGTTGTCTGGTGGTCGACCCTGTGCGAGTGGGCAAGTATTTCTATCTGAACCGGCATGAGGATAATGCCAAGGCGCACCGTTCGGCTTTTCTGAACTATATGCACAAGATCGAGCTGGCTCAGGAGGAGAAGCGCAGGCTGCAAGAGGAGATGCGCCGCCGTGAGGAAGAGGCTGCCCTGAGAGCGGCCGAGGCTGCAAAAAGGCGTTCGAAAGGGGGCAGGCGTCAGGCGCAGCGTATCGAACCGCTGAATTATTTCGCCCCCACGAAGAATCTTCAGGAGCTGCTCCGTCAGCCTTGGTTCAAGGCCCTGCGCACCCATGAGCGCTACAATCAGCAGTGGACCGACGACTTCGTTTCGGCCCTGATGGCATCTGAGTATAAAGACGGCATTGCGCAGGACTGGGCGATACAGGGCAAGCGCCGCAAGGTGACTCAGATCAAAGGCTACATCGTGGGCCTTCTTTCGGATGCAGGTGTCCTCAAAGGCAGCTACGACAGCATCGCCGCCCATATCGGTCTCACCGACGACCCTCGCAGCTTCTCCCGCTACATGAGCCAGGGCAAGAAACAGCCCTTCGCCGATTGGGTTTCCGGCTATGTCTCAGGTCCGATGAAAGAATAGCGTTTCAATTGTTGAAATGAAAAATAGCCCCAAATTATTTGGAAGTTACGAAAAAACATTGTATCTTTGCAGCGTCAAAAGAGGATTTCGCAGAAAGGATGATAACCTTTATGGCCTTCGTGGTCGTTTCGAGCCTCAAAAATAAGCCATCACTCTTCGGATGTGATGGCTTCCTTTTTATTTAGGCTGCTGAGGTACGGTAATACAATATTGAACCAAATCCTGATTGGATCGCTGCAGGCCCACTGTCAGCTTTACATCACCATATCGCATTAATAGTATTTTCTCGAATTGCTTTTGGTTTCGATTGTTTCGCTTGGCTGGTTGCTCGCCAACCATAACGGCTCCTTCCAATATTTCTGTGAGACGAAAAACAGCCTGTGTCGATTCATAGCTACGTGAGGCTTTCTCATAAGTTTCGTTTATTGAAAGAAACTTCACATTGATGAAGGCCTTCAGGTTCCTGTTCCAAACCTTCTTCTCTGGATGACAGGCAATCCATTGAGCATAAAAGTCCTTGATCAGCCTTTCGCGTACTTTTATGTCTTCTTTTGTATGTCCGGTTGGTATATTATTCATTGTATTATGAAGTTTAACGTCGCAAAGATAAGAACTATTTTCGAAAAAACCAAGGAAATGCCTTAGCTTTTATAAAAAAGAGACTTGATTTCATTGTCAATTCAAATTTTTTGTTTTTATTCATGGAACTTTGTGTATGGGACTCACAGGGACGGTTCTTACTGAGTCCTCTATTTGACTCATTGGGAAATAAACTAATGGCGAGAAATCATTGAAAGGACTCACTGAGAACCGTCCCCAGTGAGTCTTTGCGATTGAAATGTGCGATTGAATGCTGAGGTGTTCAGTCGCATATTTTTTTTGAGAATTTTTTTCGCCCGTCGGTAGAGGGCATCCGCAAGGTTTTGTCTGCGATTGAAATAGGGGTGTTTGCCGAAATGTTTCAATCGCATAATCGCATCGTACTTTTGCAAGCGAAATCAAATTTCAATTAGTTTAATTAGGTAAAAGTATTAAAGATTATGAGAATTTCGTATTTAGCATTCGAAGCGATTAAGGATTTTGAGGGTTTGCGTCTCGAGGCGTATGAGGACCCTGCAGGTGTACTCACCATCGGCTACGGCCACACAGGCAGTGATGTGTTCGAGGGTGACAGAATCTCTAAGTATTGGGCGGAGTCGACCCTGAGGAAAGATGTGATGGAGGTGGAGCGTCAGATCGACGAACTGGGTCTGCAGCTGACGCAAGGCCAGCTCGATGCCCTCGTATCGTTCACCTTTAATCTGGGTATCGACCGGCTGAAGAGCTCCACGCTGCTGAAACTGATCAAGGAAGGCGGCTCGATGCGGCAGATCAAGCGCGAGTTCAAGCGCTGGGTGCATGCCGGCGGTCAGACACTCCGCGGGTTGGAGAAACGCAGGGCATGGGAGGCCGATCGGTTCTTCGCAAAGGATGAGTTTTAGTTTAGTTATAGTTTATATTAGTTTTATTAGGTTTAAGTTTTAAGTTATGAGTAAGAAAAGTAATTTTAAAGGCATGACGCCTCAGGAAGAGGAACATTTGCTGGGTGCGATGGTTGAAGGCGAGCAGATTTTCGAGCAGATGACCGATGCGCTGCTGTCGGCTGAGCCCAACACCACTGGTATGGCGATTATTCTCTACGCCCTGAGCAAGACCAATGTCTGCGTGCGCAAGATGATGGCGAAGTTGGGTATCGACGCCGTTCCGCTGATGAAGGAGCTTGAGGACTCGTTCGAGAAAAACATTGATCTGGACCTCAATGTAGCATGAGAAAGCTGATCTATTTCGGCATCGAGGCCATGCTGGCTTTGGCTGAGAACAAAGGTGACAGAGTGATTGCCGGACGCTTGGTCTACGGCACCACGGCCGATGGCAACAAGGGTTGGATGTTCATACCCTACCACCGCAAGCCCCGTTGTCGCAAGAAGGAAGAGGTGCTGCACTATTTGGCAGGCGGTTGGATCAAGCTCAGTGCGCTGAAGCTGAAGGTGTTTGCCTCGACCTCGAACAAACAGAGTCCGCTGGAGGCCATCGATAGCCTGAAGTACGACATCTGCGAGGGTCTGGATGCCATCGTCAGAGACGGCCGGGTGACCAAGCTCAAGTCGTTTGGAGAGGAGACCGTTGCATGAGGCGACCGAGTTATTTCTACACAGTGAAGGACCGCAGGGCGAAGACGCTCAGCCCTGCGGCTCTCGTCAAACTCCAGACCTCGGAGCAGACCAAGGCAGGCATGGCCGAGATTGCCCGACTGCAACAGGAAGGCAAGGACATCCGCCCGGGCAAGGAGATGCTTAGTGTGGTGACGTGGGGCGCCCGCTATGAAGAGGGTAGTCCGAGAGGCAATGAGCATGCGCTGGAGACAGGGCTGTTCTTCGTGGACTGCGACCACTTGGAGGAGAACCCGTCAGAGGTGTACTATCGTCTGCTTAATGCCCGCAGCATTACGGATGAGGCACGTCGCCAACAGGTGGAGCAGGTGATGAGAGCGCATGTGAAGGGTGCCCATGTGACACCCAGCGGCGAAGGCCTGCGCATCATCCTGAAGAAGCTGTTGCCCGACAAGGACAACGAGGCCAACATCGAGGCTTTCATCCAACTGCTGGCGGCCGACCCTGCCATCAAGACCGTCGACAAGAAGGTCAAGGACATCGGTCATTCGAGCTATGTGCCCTCACTGGAATATTGGATTTATTTCGACAACGCGATTCTGAATGAAGAAAATGAAGTTGAAGAGGGCGGCACAGAGGGGACAGGGCCGCTGTACTCCGCAAGCTGCGCACAGACAGACTTGTTCCCCAGTGTCGCAGGCTCAGCAGAAGCCCAAGGAGGAGCCGTTCAGACTCAGGACGAGCTACGGGGAGATTATCGACTTCGACTGACCTTTGATGCCGAGGGTTGTCCTGTGGGCAGCGACGGCAGGCGGTTGCAGACATCTTATAGAGGCCATGCGCTGACGGAGATACGCGATAATGTGATCACCCTGGCTGGCGGCAAGCCTTCTGTCGGCGATCGTAACATGCGAACCTATAAGGTGCTGTCGGCCTTGGCACCCATTGTCGACTACAAGGATGAGGTGCTGAAGACGCTCATTCCCTATTGGGGCCTGACGTGGGAAGAGGTAGAACCCATCGCCAAGAGTGCCGCCAAGCGGCGACCCTCGGAGAAACTGCCTTATCTGCTCTGGAAGGTGCTGCACGAGATGGGTATCGACGATGCCTCGATGCAGGTGGATGAGGACGATGAGGATGCACAGGGCGACGAGGAGATAGCTCAGTCGGAACCGTCCCCAGTGAGTTTGCCGCCGCTGGCACCGGTGTTCAAGCAGTGGGTGGGCAATGCGCCGCAGGACTATGTGGAGATGATCTACTTCACAGTGCTCTTCTGTCTGGCCTGTCTGGCCTCGAAACTCAGGGCTCGCTATCTCGATGGCCGCATCCACTCGCCCTCGTTCTTCGTCACTGTTGAGGCTGAATCGGGTTGGGGTAAGTCGTGGGTGACCGATGTGAGCGACATGCTGCTCGAACCGATGTTGGAGGACGACCTGAAGGCCTTGGAAAAGGAGATGGAATACCAGCGCGAGTTGAAGAAGTGTCGCAACAAGGCCAAGCAGCCCGACGACCCTCAGATCATCCAGCGCATTCTCGACCCCACCATCTCTGTGACGGCCCTGCTGAAGCAGAACTACCAGAACAAAGGTCTGCACGCACTGACCATCTGCACCGAGGTCGACACGATGGTGAAGCAGCATTCTCGCGGTGCCTGGGGTCAGCTCACCGACATCTACCGTCTGGCCTATGAGAATGCCATCGCAGGACAAAAATTCCTCTCGGAGAATTCGTTCTCAGGTCGCGCCAAGATGTATTACAATCTGTTGGTTGCAGGCACGCCGCTGGCTATGAAACGATTCTTCCGGAATGTGGAAGACGGCCTGGTGACACGTATCATCCCTGTGGTGATCCGAGACCAGTTTGGTGCTAAGACACCGAAGTGGAAGAAGTGGACAGCCCTGCAGCGGAAGGTGGTGAGCGATGCTGTCAACCGCCTCTATCACAATCTCTCGATGGACGAGGAAGGTCAGGTGGCCGATGAGCACGAGATGAAGCTCGGCTGGCTGAACGACGCCCTTGAAGAATGGTTGGAGACGCAGCGCCTGAAGGCCATCAAAGAAATGTCGCGCTCGCGTGACCAGTTTCGCCGCCGTGCTGCCAATGATGGTTTCCGGGCTGGCATGGTGATTTTCTATCTGCTGGGCGAGAAAGCCACTGCCGAGGTGAAGAAAAAGGTGATTGCCAATGCCATTTATGTCTGTAACTTCGCCGTTGAGTCGCTGATTGCCAAGTATGGTGAGGAAACCGAGGAGGTGCTGCAAGGCAAGCAGAATCGGACTTCGAAGAATCAGATACTCTATGATGTCCTGCCGGAGGAGTTCACGCGTGAGAAACTCAAGCAGAAGATGTCGGAACTGATGATCCGAACCAAGAGTCGCGATGTGATTTACCGATGGTCGAGATCTGGTTTGGTGGTGGTCCTGCCCGATGGCAATATCAGGAAACAGTCATCTTAGCGTCTCAAACGTCTCAAACGTCTCAACGTCTTTTTAAAGATAATCAAAAAAGACGGGGTTGTATTCAGGAGCGGCAGCGATGTCGCCCCTGTATTTTTCGTCGAAATGTTAAAAAACGACTCACAAAACGCGTTTTGTGAGTCGATTTTGTTGAATTGTGAGTCGATGTATCAGATTTTTTCCTATATTTGTAGCGAAAATGATAATAACCAACAAGATAAACGCTTATGAAACAACGATTACTACTTCTATCGCTTCTGACGGTTTTTTGCGTCAAAGGCATGTCTCAGGGTTCTGAAAACATCCCTGTGGAGGGAAACAAGTTCTATTTGGAGAACGGGAAGGTGAGTACCAACAGGGCTTTTACCCGTGGAGACAACAATGACATGTGGACGTTCAAGTCGGTTGCCGAGACTTGTTTTGACCAAAGCATGGTTGGCAAAGATGCCTGGCTGATGACTGCTGATGGCGAAACGAAACTGAAGGTCACCTTTGAATACAAAACTGGTGATGAGCGCTATGCCATTGAGCAGGCCAATGTTTCGTTCTATTTCTATGATGGCGACGACCTGTTCCATGATGATACCAAGAAGCTCATCACGGATGCGGCTGTTATTGGTACTTACACCAAGGAGGTAACAGAAAAGAGCGTCACACTACACATGACGGCGCCAAAGATATTCCCTGACCCCAAGATTTCGTGGTACGCCTTCTATGTGGTTCTCGACATGAAATTCAAGGAGGACAAGGGAGGGGCTGCTGTCGCCAGGCAGATCGGTGTCAGCCGTAACGGCCTTTTGCTGATGCACGGACTGAATAGTAACCGACAGTGTTTCTGGCCGTTTGGCGAATACCTGTATAACACTGGGAGTTACCTGAAACAACAATACTATATACAAGATTACAGCTCAACGAACACCAGCTCGTTCTATGATAATACGCATACATACCGAGTTGTGGAGAACGGATTGAAAACGCTCAGCAAGAAACTGTTCGATATAGGTATAGCAAGTACCAAGTATGATATGGTTGGTCATAGTATGGGTGGTATTCTGGAACGTCTTTACATCCAGCAGATCGATAATAAGCACACGTTTAAGCTAATTACGCTTAACACGCCCCATTTCGGATCTAATGTCGGAAATGTTATTATGGCATTAGATAATGTTGAAACTATGCCAATTGTTCAGGCAGATTTTCGTACCCAAATTGCCAAATGGGTCTACGATGCGGCAAAAGATGGTTGGGCTAAAAGTGATAAAAGCAAGGTTGCTGTAGAAGACCTTGCCGTAGGAGGTGGTGCCATTCAGGCGCTCGGATGGTCAGTTGACAAACTAGCGGGGATTCGTGTATGTGCAGTAGGAACAGAGATAGACTGGCTTGCTTCTGATGAAATAGCTTATGCCGTCTCAGAACCCTATTATCAAGCATGGGGTGCAATTTTGGTGAACGTTTTCGGTAAAGAGGTTAAACATGAAAGAGTCTATCTGGATGAGAATGCGGACGGAACAGACGGTATCGTCTCTGTCAATAGTCAAAAGGGAGGATGTGAAAAGACATATATTTACCGCGGCCTTATTACACAGGCCAACCATTGTGCAGCTACCGAATGGGATGTGATACATGCGCGCCTGCTCGAACTGTTGACAAGTCCCAAATCCGGTGATTTCTGTCTGACAGGATTTGGAACGCCTCCTGCTAACGTCCGTAACAGGGCAGCAGAGAATTTCGAGTTCTTTACGGATTATGTAGCACCCAAGTCGTCGTCATATATCTGGATTGAGGGTCAGAAAGTTGAGAATCAACCATATACCCATGAATTTAAGATACACCATAGCGACGATATGGCAAAGACCGTAGCCTTTTGTGTACTGTCGGAAGACGAGGTGGTTTACGACTTTGATAAAGGCGTCATGCGTTTCGATATGAGTGGTCTTCAGGGCGAGAACTGGATCTATGCCATCGGTCGCACCAACTACAATGCGTTGGTGATTGATTCTATCAAAGTGAAAGCGGGAGGCGTTGTGGATGGCATCAAGCATGTGAAGGACAACGCTGAGCTTCGTTATACGATTGCAGGGAACAATCTGAAGATAAAGAATGTGACTGATCCTTATAGCGTCGCTGTATACAACGCTGCTGGTCAGATGCTGATGCAAATGAACAGTAATCCGTCACACACGTATGCACTCCCCCGTAATAAGGGTCTCTTGATCATTGATGTCCGTTCGAACAAAGGTAAGAAGTTCATCAAAGTAGTGACAGAATAATAGTATTTACAATAAAAATATACAGACGATGAAAAAGTATGTTTTTCTTCCGGCAATGGCATTACTGGCCATGCAGTTCCAGTCATGCTCAAGGAGTGATGATCTGGATACGCAGTCTCAATTATACTCAGGTATTGATTACGAAGCAGTACAGTTAATGGACTCTGACGATGAAAGCACGAGATCTGACCAGATACCTGGTGGCACTAACACCGTGCCTAAAGAGGGACCAACGTTCTATATGGATTATGCTTGGATAGAGCCACTGGAGATTGAGGTACCGAGTGAGGGCAAGGTAACCTTTAGCACCCACCATTACGGTGACTTTAAGGTGGTACGCAGAGTAATTCCTGGAAGTGCTCCTTGGATTCATGCAATGTTCTCTGCGGATTATAAGGAAACAAATAGGTATAAAGGAACTGGCTGGGGAGAGAACTATTTCTTTATACCGCCCAATGAAACCAACAAGGCACGGCAAGATACCGTCAAGTTCTTGTTTGGCGAGAACTCAAATGTACCCAATGAGAAGCGTTTCTGTGTGCCCGTTGTCATCAAGCAGAAGGCAGGACCTTACAGCACTGCTAATCTGAATAAACATATTATAGGCAAATGGCACCACCATATTATCGGTACCAACGCCTTAACAGGCAAGCCGTATACAGAATGCAACTATGATGTGGTATTCAATGCCGACGGCTCCTACAGGGAGGACCAGCATGAAGTTGGTATAGGCAGAGACTATAAGTATGAAGGATGGGAGGAAGGCACTTATGAGATCACCAAGGTTGAAATTGACGACTTGGATTGCCTCAGGGTCTATTTGAAACAAAGCTATACGCATGGCCCAACCACAGCAGCTGCTGGTTATTCTTCAGGAAACAGGGAAACCTACTTTGTTATCTATCCACACTTCATGATGTGGGCGACAGGTCGATCGAGGTATTACGACAGGGTAGTAGAATAAGTTTCAGGTTTCTCTGACAGCTATACAAGTCAAGACCTTCCGTTGGGAGGTCTTGATTGCTTTCTTGTAGTTTTTGGGGCGAACGTTTGTCTAAGTCGCAGAAAAGTAGTAATTTTGCAGCAAAATAGGAAAAAGAATGTACGATATCAATAAGATAAGGGCTGATTTCCCCATTCTGTCGAGGGAGGTGTATGGCAAGCCGCTGGTGTATCTGGATAATGCGGCTACCACGCAGAAGCCGTTGTGTGTGCTGGATGCGATGCGCGATGAGTATCTCAACGTGAATGCCAATGTGCATCGTGGTGTGCACTATCTCTCGCAGCAGGCCACCGACCTGCACGAAGCTGCACGCGAGAAGGTGCGTGAGTTTATCAATGCCAGGAAGATTGAGGAGATTGTGTTTACGAGAGGCACTACAGAGGCGATAAATCTTGTGGCCAGTTCCTTCTGCGAATCGCAGATGAAGGAGGGCGACGAGGTGATTGTCACAGAGATGGAGCATCACTCAAACATCGTCAGCTGGCAATTGCAGGCGATGAAGCGGGGGATAAAGGTAAAGCATATTCCCATTACGGACGATGGCATGCTCTGTTTGGACGAATTGGAATCGCTGATTTCTGAAAGGACTAAAATCATCAGTGTGGCCCATGTGAGCAATGTGTTGGGAACGGTGAATCCTGTCGATGAAATCGTTGGAATCGCGCATCAGCATGGCATCCCTGTCTTGGTGGACGGTGCCCAGAGTGCGCCTCATTTCAAGGTGGATGTGCAGGCGATGGACTGCGACTTCTTCGCCTTCAGCGGTCATAAGATGTATGGACCTACGGGCATCGGTGTGCTCTACGGCAAGGAGGAATGGCTGGAGAAACTGCCCCCCTATCAGGGTGGTGGCGAGATGATCGACAAGGTGACGTGGGAGAAGACCACCTTCGAGCGCCTGCCGTTTAAGTTTGAGGCTGGCACGCCCGACTATATCGCCACTCACGGTCTCGCCAAGGCCATCGACTATATCTCGGCGCTTGGTTTCGATGCTATCCAACAGCACGAGCAGGAGCTCACCCGCTACTGCATGGAGCAGTTGCAGACCATCGATGGCATGACGATTTACGGTCCTCAGAACTCAATGGGGCTCAAGGATGCGGTGGTGAGTTTCAATGTGGGCGATATTCATCATCTGGATATGGGCACGCTCTTGGATCGTCTGGGCATAGCCGTCCGTACTGGTCATCACTGTGCTCAGCCCTTGATGGACAGGCTTCATATCGCAGGCACTGTGAGAGCCTCGTTTGCACTTTATAATACGAAGGCGGAAGTGGATGTGCTTGTGGCTGGTATCCGTCGTGTGGCTCAAATGTTCTGATTATGCTGGCAAGTCATTATTACGAAGGTAAAGTTGAGGCCGGTTGCGATGAGGCCGGGCGTGGCTGTCTGGCAGGCAGTGTCTATGCTGCGGCCGTCATTCTGCCAGACGGTTATCAGAATGAGCTGTTGAATGATTCAAAGCAGTTGACAGAGAAAAAGCGCTACCAGCTTCGTGAGATCATCGAGCGCGATGCTGTGGCCTGGGCTGTGGGCATCGTGACGCCTGAGGAGATTGATAAGATCAATATCTTGAACGCTTCCATTCTTGCGATGCATCGTGCCCTTGACCAGTTGAAAGTGCGTCCGGAAGCTGTCATCGTCGATGGCAACCGCTTTAAGAAATACAAGGATCTGCCCCATACGACGATTGTCAAGGGCGACGGCAAGTATCTCTCGATAGCTGCGGCTTCGATTCTCGCCAAGACCTATCGCGATGACTATATGAATAAGCTTGCAGAGGAATATCCCCAATACGACTGGCTCTCGAACAAAGGCTATCCCACGAAGAAGCATCGTGAGGCTATCAGGCAGTTTGGCATCACGCCCTATCATCGCAAAAGCTATAATCTGCTTGGAGATGGTCAGCTTAGTCTTCAGTTTGAGGACTAAGAAGTGATTCGTCGATTCTACCATAGGCTGCAAGTTTCCTGAGATAGAATTCCCGGAAGTCCTGCCAGCGGTAGTAAGGAGGATTGTTTGTGGGCAACGGGAGGGTGGCCTCTTCCTCATTCAGTAGTACCTTGAAGAGAATATCCTTGTCATCCAGATTCTTGCGATAGAAGATAAACTGCAGGTTGGCTCCCATGGGGAACACATTACAAGCCCACCAACCCTGTGGTTCCACCTCGTTGAGATTCATGGTTTGAAAGGAATACCCATTCAGATCGAGCAGGCAAACCAGCGGTAGCAGTACAGTTTCATGACCATAGCGCAGCGTGGCACCAGGATGTTCCTGTTTCAGACAACGGTCGGCATCAGCAATGATCCGACGCAGCAGATAGCGTTGCGAATAAGGTTGGCAGCCACCGTTGAGCAGCGATGGTCCGTACATAATGTACCACCAGGCGTTTTCGTTCTGCCAGAATTGGTGGATTTCTTTATCTGTGAACATCGCCACCAGAGCACCGCCCTGTTGGTTGGTGTTCTGCTGCATCAATCCTGCTTTCAGCAGGTAATAGGGCAACCAGTAATCGCTGACATTTTCACGGATATAGGCCGTATCATTAAACAGAAGTTGAGTAACGCGAGGATTGTGCTTGATGGGCTCGATAAAGGCTTCGTAAGCTTGTTTGGCCTTATGCGTCATCATGGAGTCGCGTAATAGCTTGTCCTGATGGTTCATATAGAACATATCGTGATCAGACGCATCCAGTTGGATTTGCAGCTGTGGGTTCATAGCTGCCAACTGGGTTGTGGCTGCTGCCATCGACATGATACAACGGTTGACGATGGTGCTATGGGCATCGATGATGACGTTTCCCTCGAAGACCTCAGGGAAACTTTCTACCATGCGACGGGCTATGTCACGGTGCTGTTTCTGTCCGAGCAATGAAAGTGTTCCCCAATAGCCTTCTGCATCTTTGATGATATCAGCCATCCGCTGCAGCATTTCCTTGCCCAGAGGTGTCAGTTTACCCAGTGAGTCGCCTTTATGCAGATAGTTATAGGGAATATCGTAGCCCTTACGGTTGTCGAGATAACGTGACCCATGACGGCCATAGTGGCTGATGTAGAATGGTCGTTTTCCAGCAGGAGCTGGTGTCAGTTGTTTCGATGGTAAAGGGTAAGCATAATAGTTGCTCGCTGCGATATCATGATTCTCCTTGATAACATTATAGGCAAGTTGAGCGTGTCCGGTTATCAAAACGCCCAATATTACCATCAGACAAACAATTCTCTTTGACATGATTTTTAAATTTATGGTGTTCAGCGTGCAAAAGTACAAAAAAAATTCGTAACTTTGCAGCCTGAAAAGGAAATAACGGAAAAAATACAAAAAAACTATGGCAAAGAAAGCATTATTGATGATTCTCGATGGATGGGGAATCGGTAAGCATGGTAAGGGTGATGTGATTTTTAATACGCCTACACCTTACCTCGATCTCTTAACAGCAACTTCTGCTCACTCTCAGTTGGCGGCCTCTGGTGAGGACGTTGGTCTGCCCGATGGTCAGATGGGTAATTCTGAGGTGGGCCATTTGAATATCGGTGCAGGACGCATCGTGTATCAGGATCTGGTGAAGATCAACCGTGCCTGCAAGGATGGCTCTATCATGGAGAATCCTCAGGTGAAGGCAGCTTACAGCTATGCTAAGGAGAACAACAAGAAGCTGCACTTGATGGGTCTGACCAGCGACGGTGGTGTGCACTCAAGCCTCGACCATCTGTTTAAGCTCATCGAGATCGGTAAGGCTTACGGTCTGAAGAACCAGGTGTTTGTGCATTGCTATATGGACGGTCGTGATACCGACCCGAAGAGTGGTAAGGGCTTTATCCAGCAGGTGAGCGATGTCTGTGCTGCCAATGATGCTGCTATCGCCTCAATCGTAGGTCGTTTCTATGCAATGGACCGCGACAAGCGTTGGGAGCGTGTGAAAGAGGGTTACGACCTGAT
>JAEEGH010002012.1_pt1 | contig 56295 bp, 53 predicted proteins | sample 9134181 | NCBI WGS metagenome assembly JAEEGH01 (sample SAMN16246544, study PRJNA631951) | gut metagenome | biome: gut microbiome; feature: rumen; material: DP-attached | host: Bos | place: Iran: Karaj | collected 2018-10 | reverse complement strand
TCCTTCTGTCAATAATAATCCAATGCTAAAAGTATATCCCAATCCGGTTCAAACCGGCATATTGATGATAGAGAATAGCGACATATATATCGGAGAGCAGTTGCAAGTGATAGATATGTTGGGTAGAGTGGTCCACACACACACATTGACAGCCACCCAAAATCAAGTGGATGTATCCTCCTTGGTAAAAGGCATCTATTTTGTGAAAGTCAAAGAAAATACAAGCAAGGTGGTAGTAATGTAGTGGATATAGAGGTAAAATATGTTTTGCAGTTGTGAATAACTTGTGCAAAAAACATAAAAAATAATAGTCAATTACAAATAACTTTTTTATACTTTTGCATTTACTAAAATATACAAAAATAAAAAAACATAACTGGTAATGGCAACAGTAAAAATAGCAGCAGGAAGATGCTCAAAAGTATTGGCTTCAAAAATAGCCGATGTATATGGTCAAAATTTAGTAGACGTAGAAGTGATGCAGTTCAGCGATGGTGAATTTCAGCCGTCGTTTACAGAAACATTGAGAGGTTGTGATGTCTTTATTATTCAATCTACTTTTCCACCGGCAGACAATTTGATGGAATTGTTGTATATGGCAGATGCCGCCAAACGTGCGTCTGCACATAGGGTGATAGCGGTGATGCCGTATTTTGGTTGCGCCCGACAAGACAGAAAAGACAAACCGAGAGTGCCGATAGGTGCCAAATTGGTGGCTAATTTGATTCAAGCATCCGGCATTGACGAAGTTATCACCATGGATTTGCATGCAGACCAAATTCAAGGATTTTTTGATATTCCTGTCGATCACTTGTTTGCGTCAAGAATTTTCTTGCCGTATTTGAAAAAACGTAATTTCCAAAATCTTTGTCTGGCATCTCCGGATACCGGTGGCACCAAACGTGCGGTAACCTATGCAAAATATCTGGATGCCAGTTTGGCTATCGGCTATAAGCAACGTCCTCGACCTAATGTGATAGGTTCTTTGCAAATTATCGGAGACGTAAAAGACAAAGAAGTGGTTTTGGTAGATGACATTATCGATACCGCCGGCACTATTTGCAAGGCAGCCGATGCCATCAAAGAATTGGGTGCCAAGTCGGTGCGTGCTATGTGTGTACACCCTGTTTTCTCCGGCAAAGCCTACGAAAATATAGAACGTTCGGCTATCGAAGAAGTAATCACCACCGATACCATTCCATTGAGGCAAAAATGTGACAAAATAACCGTCTTGTCGGTAGATAAATTGTTTGCTACCGCCATAGAAAGCATAGTCGCAAAAAAATCTATCAACAAATTGTTCGATTTTGACCATTTCATCAATTTGGATGATATGAGTTTGTAAAAAAAACTAAACAATGAAGATAGTCGCTGTTGAGCCGATAGGAATCAGTAGTCAAATGTTGCAGCAAACTACAAAAATGTTTGCTGAACTAGGGCACGAGTTGGTATGGTATCAGGATAGAAAGGAAGATGAGGCTACTTTGATAGAACGTATGAAAGATGCCGACATAGCCATAGTTTCCAATATCAAGCTTTCTCGAAATGTTATTTCACAGTGTAGCCGGCTTAAAATGCTGTCTATTGCTTTCACCGGTGTAGATCATGTAGATTTGGCATGCTGTCAGGAGCAAGGTATCACTGTTTGCAATGCTTCCGGCTATGCCACGCAGGCAGTGGCGGAATTGGCAATAGGATTGATGATAGATGTCTATCGCAAAATCACCGAAATGGATTCTTCTACGAGAAAAGAAGGTACGCGTAGCAATTATTTAGGCAAGCAATTGTCGGGCAAAGTTGTCGGCATAGTCGGCACAGGAGCCATCGGCACACAGACAGCCCTTTTGGCACAGGCTTTTGGTTGCAAGGTGATTGCGTGGAGTCGTCATCCCAAGCAGGATTTGATAGACAGAGGTGTTGTTTATGTAAGTATAGACGAACTCTTGGCAACTGCCGATATTATCTCTTTGCATATTCCTTTGAATGCGGAAACAAAGCATTTTATCAACAAAGAAAGATTGCAGAAATGTCGTTCGACAGCCATACTCATCAACACAGCCCGTGGCAATGTGGTAGATATAGATGCCTTGGCACAAGCCTTGAACGAAGGAAGGTTGGCAGGTGCCGGCATTGATGTGTTTGAAAAAGAACCGCCATTAGTTCAAAACCATCCCTTGCTGACAGCTAAAAACTGTGTATTGACACCACATGTCGGCTACGCTACTAGAGAAGCTTTCAACGATAGAATTGATATTGTGTTGGATAATATCAAACACTATCTTAAACAAGAAGTTATCAACAAGGTTGTGTAGAAAAAATATAAATATAAAATATTGATAATAATTCAATTAAGAAGTTTATTAACAATATTAACAAGCCGAAAAATTGACTTTTTTTGTTAATAACTTTGTTGAAAAAACTGACAAGAGAGAAAAAATATGTTGTACCTTTGCCTTTAAGTGTAAAGGTACATTTTTTTGACTCAAAAAGAGAAGAAAAAAAGCAGGAATTTGAGTAAAAAGGAAGTAATTGAGCACAAATAACGTTCTTTGTTTCAATCATTTATTCGTCAAGAAGTTGTGTACGTAAGATGCTAAAAAATAGTTTTTAGTCTTGCGTTTTTTTAGAAACAAGTTGGGGAAAAAATGGGAAAAACAGAGAAAAAATGGGAAAAAGTAGAAAAATAACACAGTAAAACGATAAATATGGCATTGAAAGGAATAGTAAAAATAGACGATAGGGGTAGGTTTTTGTTGCCTACAGATATCTTTCGTGAGGTGAATGCCATGGCAGAGGGCAAGTATGTTGTCAATAGAAGCACCGATAGATGCGTAACGCTCTATCCAAGCAATGTATGGAAAATTGTGGAGTCCAAATTGAACAAAATTAATGTATTTGACCCTAAAAAGCGTGCCTTGGTACGCTATTTTCTAGGCAGTGCTGTAGAAATAGAAGTTGACAAGAAAAATCGTTTGCTGGTGCCTCAAGATTTGCGGGAGTATGCGGGAATAGACAAAGAAATGCAAATCATTAAGTTGAATCCATTTATGGAATTGTGGAATCCGGAATGGTACAACAAGCAAATGGAGACAACGGGTAGTTTAAGTGCAGAAGATATATCATTGATAGCAGAGGAGATCTATAAAGATGGAAGTGAGTTCGACCTACCATAATGCAGTGATGTTGTCAGAATCGATTGACGGGCTAAATGTAAAACAAGACGGGATTTACGTAGATGTTACATTCGGCGGTGGAGGTCACTCTCGTGAAATTATGAGGCGTTTAGGAAGCAATGGTCGTCTGTATGCTTTTGACCAGGATGAAGATAGTAAGGCAAATGCTATTGCCGACGAGCGTTTTACATTAATAAATCATAATTTCAAGCATATCAAAAACTATTTGAAAGTTTATGGTGTCACCCAAGTGGATGGCATTTTGGCCGATTTGGGTGTTTCTTCTCATCAATTTGACAGCAAGGACCGTGGATTTTCTACTAGAATGGATTGCGAGTTGGATATGAGAATGGATAGGAAAAAAGGTCTTACTGCGGCTATGATTCTCAATACCTATTCAGAAGAGCAGTTGAAGAATTTGTTTTTTGAGTACGGAGAGATTAAAAATGCGAAAAAATTGGCAGCTTTAATTGTCTCCAGACGGATGGAAAAACCGTTCTTGTCTTCGTTGGATTTTCAAAACAGCATACAATCGTGTATTCCCGTTAATCGGGAAAACAAGTATCTGGCACAAGTGTATCAAGCTTTGCGAATCAAGGTGAACGATGAAATGGAGGCTTTGCAACAATTGCTATCGCAGAGTACATCTTTAATAAAAGAGGGAGGACGTTTAGTGGTATTGTCGTATCATTCTTTAGAAGACAGAATGACGAAAATATTTATGAGAAGCGGCAATTTTGAAGACAAAATAGAAAAAGATTTCTACGGAAATATACTTTCGCCATTTAAGCAGATAGACAAACTGACACCAACTGATCAAGAATTACAAGCAAATCCTCGCAGTCGCAGTGCCAAATTACGAATAGCAGAAAGGAGGGCTATATCATGAATCTATTAAAAAGGATAGCCAATTATTTATTTAGTGGCGTGTTGACCAATGTAAATTGGAAAGAAAATTGGAAATTTGTCTTAGCCATTGTGGCAGTATTGTTTTTAATAGTATATCTCAATATAAGTTATACCAATAAGTTGAAGCAGATAGACAAACTCAACAGAGAAATCATCTTCCAAAGAGATAGAGCCATGGATCTCAAAGAACTTAATTTCAATATTGTCATGGATGCAGAGCAAACATTGGAAAACGAGGCAACATTGCAGTTGTTCAATACAGGCAGTTATTTGCCCTATATTATTCCTTTGGAAAAAGATGAAATAACAATAGAACAAAAATAAAATATGAGCAAACAACAACAACAACAGTATGATTTAAAGATACAAATGGTAGCACATTTGTTGTTTGTAGTGCTTGTGGTCTGTGGGATTACAGCTATTATAAAAATGTTTGTTCTACGTATCAATTTAGGCAAATATTATGCAGGTAGATTTCCTCAAGACAGCGTGATAGTAGTAAAAAACAGAACTTTTGCTTTTGACCGTACCTCAGAAATGGGGAAAAGAGGAAATATTTGTTCAGATGATGGCACCATTTTGCTGACAGATATATACATATATGATTTATATTGGGTACCTTCTAATATTACTGCTAAAGATTCCGCATTGTTTATGGCTAAGGTGGATTCTTTGATAGACATGTTTCATCAAATAAATCCTACTTTGTCGATAGATTATTTGAATAAAAACATAAAAGTCGGCTATGTGGAATTCAGACGTCAGTTATTGGAAGCAAGGGCAAAAGAACAAAGCAAAGATAAGAAAGTTTCAGAAGAAGGTCGTTTGGCATTGCAGGATTTGAATAAGATAAGAGTAAAAATTCTGGTATCCAATATCAGTAAATCCGACAAGTGGGTACGTCAAAACGTGGTGAATGCCATAGATTCTTTGTTTGTCGGCTGGCAAGGAGATAAAAGATTTAGAGGTGGTTGTCAAAAAGATATTCGTTTTGTTCGTCGCCAATTATCAGGAGGCTTTCCGGCATCCATATTAGGCAGGGTGAGTACACAAGTGAATGCTATCGGCATAGACAGCATGGTGTTCAACAACGGAATAGAAGGTTATTGCAATGATGTTTTATCCGGAGAAAATATTCCCAAACGGATTCTAAAAGTGAATGACAATACTGTGCGATTGAAGGAAAATAGAGAAATTCATCCGAAGGCAGGTAATAATGTAATAACAACTATCAATACAGATATACAGAGAATTACACGGTCGGCCTTGGACGATTATTTGGCAGTTGCAGGGGCGGAAAGCGGTTGTGCCATGGTGATGGAAGTGGCTACAGGAGATATCAAAGCCATTGTCAATTTGGATTATGATACAAAAACAGGTCGTTACGAAGAACGGGGCGATCATTGTATAGTAGAACGTTTTGAGCCCGGTTCTACCTTTAAATTGATGACATTGATGGCAGCCTTGGAAACCGGCAAAATTGATACAGGTGATTTGGTAGATTGTGAAAAAGGTGTTTTTTCATTAGGACGTGCCTTTGAAATATCCGACAATGACGGGTTGTACAATGCTGCTCGCATAGCCTATAACGACAAAATGGATGATTTTTATAAGGGCTTGGAAAAAATGGGTCTGCAGGAAGATTTGGATATTGAAGTTGCCAATGCCAAGACGCCTATTTTAAGAAGTAAGACTTTAACACGTGCTGATTTTAAAAATGTTACACACGGCTATAGTGTGGCAGTGCCACCTATTTATATGTTGGCATATTACAATGCGATTGCTAATCATGGTGTGTATGTACGTCCTCGTTTGATAAAAGCCATACAAAGTCCGGAAGGAAAAATAGAAATGACAAATCCGGTAGTGGTGAAAGAGAAAATTTGTTCACAAAAAACCATTGAAAAGGTAAGAGGTTGTTTGGAAAGAGTGGTTATGTACGGAACGGCACGAAGAATAAGAGATGATAATTATTTCAATCAATTGAAAGATTCTACCATACAAGCACGTCCGTTGATAGCCGGTAAAACAGGTACTGCCTTTATTTATGATGAAAAAACAAGGCAGTATAGCAATGTTAAAAATTCATCTTTTATTGGCTATTTTCCTGCCGACAATCCAAAATATACTTGTATGGTATTGATAAAAGGGACTACTTTGGATGCCGGTTATGTGTCAGCACCGGCATGTAAGGTAATAGCAGAAAAATTGGTAACCAATTTGAATGAATTTGACATTAATAACAAACGAAACATTTACAATGTGCCAACATGCAGAGTCGGCTATTTCCAAGATTTGGCATTGATATACGATCAGTTAGGTATTAAAGCCGATTACAAAGGGAAAAACGATTATGTAATGGTGGAACGCTCAGAAGATAAAACCGGGTCGGTATTGTTTGTTCCGGTGGCACAAGGACAACAAATTCCTTCCATGAGAGGTATGACAGCCAAAGATGCTGCATATCTTTTAAAGAAAAAAGGTTATCAAGTCTGCTTGAAAGGAAGAGGAAAAGTTTCTACTATCAGTATCAGTGGGAAAACAGCAAATGTTTATTTAACAAATGATTAGATTAGAGATGAAAAGTCTGAAAGAGTTATTGAAAGGATTAGAGATAGAAGAAAAAATAGGAAATGACAATATTTCTATTTCAAAAATTTGCTTTGACACCCGAGAGATAGTGGCAGGCAGTGTGTTTGTTGCACAAAAAGGTACCAAAGTAGATGGACATCAATTTATAGGTCAAGCGATAGAAAAGGGTGCAACGTGCATTTTTGTGGAAGATATGCCGAGCAGCTTGCAAGCAAGTGTTTGTTATATAAAAGTGAAATCTACCTCAAGAGCCTTGGCGATAATAGCGGCTAATTTTTATGACAGACCATCAGAAAAATTGCATTTGGTAGGGATTACCGGAACAAACGGAAAAACCACCACAGTTACCTTGCTATATAGACTATTTATATCAATGGGTAAACGTGTGGGATTGTTGAGTACAATAGAAAATAGAATCAATGATGAAATAATTGCCAGTACGCACACTACACCCGATAGCGTAAAAATCAATGAATTGCTACACAAAATGGTGGAAGCCGGTTGTGAATATTGCTTTATGGAAGTCAGTTCGCATTCAATAGTGCAAGACAGGGTAACTGGATTGCAATTTTCGGGAGGAATTTTCAGTAATCTAACTCACGATCATTTGGATTATCATAAGACTTTTGCCCAATATAGAGATGCAAAGAAAATGTTTTTTGACCATTTACCCAAAACGGCATTTGCATTAACCAATATGGACGACCCCAATGGTTTGGTAATGTTGCAGAATACCATTGCCGGTAAATATACCTATAGTTTGCAAAGCGGTGTCAGTGATTTTAAGGCAAAGGTGATGGAATGCAATTTAGACGGCATACAGTTGAATATTGGCGGAGAAGAAGTGTGGTTTAAGTTGGTAGGTAAATTCAATGCTTACAATTTGTTAGCCATTTATTCCACTGCGGTATTATTGGGGATGGATAGCCATGAAACATTGGTGAAAATGAGTATGTTGGAAGCTGCAGAAGGTAGATTTTTCACCATTCAAGATAAAAAATTGGTAGTAGTGGTTGACTATGCACATACTCCTGATGCTTTACAAAATGTATTGGAAACTATCAACGCAGTGACAGAAAAAGGACAAGAAATTATAACGGTAGTAGGTTGTGGAGGTGACAGGGACAAAACAAAACGACCTGAAATGGCGGAAATTGCATGTCGCTTGAGCAATAGAGTAATACTCACTTCCGACAATCCGAGAACAGAAGAACCGGAAGCTATATTGGCGGATATGGAAGTTGGAGTCAGCAGTGCCTATCAGTCAACTACGTTGACCATTGTAGATAGGCATCAGGCGATAAAAACGGCTATTTTGACAGCAAAACCGAATAGTATAGTTCTTATTGCCGGCAAAGGACATGAAAAATATCAAGATATACAAGGGGTAAAGCATCATTTTGATGATGTAGAGGAGGCACGAAAATATTTGAATATGAGGACATGAAAAATAGTTAATTATAAAATTCTTTAACAAAACTTTAGAAATTCATTAAACAATATGTTATATTATCTTTTTGACTGGTTAGACAAGGCATTTGATATGCCTGGAGCAGGAATGTTTCAATATATATCATTCCGAACGGCAATAGCATCATTGCTGGCACTATTCCTTTCTATGATAGTCGGTAAGTGGGTTATCAAATTATTGAGAAGGAATCAAATAGGTGAAAGTATAAGAGATTTGGGGTTAGAAGGCCAAATGGAAAAGAAAGGTACTCCTACCATGGGAGGAATCATTATCTTATTCAGTGTTTTAATTCCGGTATTGTTGTTGAATAAGTTAGACAACATCTATATACTTTTGATGATATTCACAACGGTTTGGTTGGGATTGTTAGGTTTTATTGACGACTATATAAAAGTAAAAAAACACAACAAGGCAGGATTGTCAGCAAAGGCAAAATTGGTAGGACAAGCGGTTTTGGGTTTGATAGTCGGATTGGTGATGGTTCTCCATCCCAATGTGGTGATAAAAGAAAAATGTACCAATGTCAATTATGTCAATACAGAAAATGTTTTCAAGGTGGAAAACGATCAAACAGGGGTATCGACCGGTTATGAATGTGTTCCTCCTACAAAATCTATGAAGACAACCATTCCATTTTTCAAAAATAACGAATTGGATTATTCAAAAGCAATGAAATGGGTGGGTTCCAATTACAAAATTTGGTCGGATATTTTATATGTCATCATCATCATTTTTATTATCATGGCGGTCAGCAATGGGGCCAATCTGACCGACGGATTAGATGGTTTGGCTATATCTGTCACGGCTATCATCGGAGCGGTGTTAGGTGTGCTGGCTTATGTGTCCGGTAATACTATTTTTGCCGATTATTTGAATATTATGTATATTCCCAATACGGGTGAATTAATGATATTTACCGGAGCATTTGTCGGAGCATGTATGGGATTTATGTGGTGGAATTGTCACCCGGCACAAGTCTTTATGGGCGATACGGGTAGTTTGGCATTAGGTGGCATTGTAGCCGTATTTGCCATTATTATCAGAAAAGAATTATTGTTGCCGATTTTGTGTGGCATTTATTTGATGGAAAGTGTGTCAGTATTGATACAAACAACCTATTTTAAATTTACCAAGAAAAAATACGGCGAAGGTAAGCGGGTGTTTTTGATGGCACCTATTCATCATCATTATCAGAAAAAAGGTTTTGATGAAGTGAAGATAGTAAGTAGATTTATCATTATAGGTTTGATGTTGGCAGTGGTAACCATTGTAACACTGAAAATAAGATAGGAGGAAAAGATATGGGTTTTGAAGATTTAATTATAGAAAAGTCAAAAATAGCAGAAAGAACAAAGTTGATAGAGCAACGATTAGCAGCTTTGAGAAATAGCAAAGCATCTTCAGAGGTACAAAAAGTGAGCGATAATCGCCATAGAATGGAGCAAGTGACGACTTTTAGAGGAGTTTGCTTTATTGACGACTCTAAGTCGGAAAATATTAATTCTACCTATTTTTCTTTGGAGCAAGTGCAAAATAAGATAGTCTGGTTGATAGTTGGAGAAGATAGTACAACCGATTATTCACAATTGTTACCCATGGTTGTCGGCAAGGTAAAAGCGGTGGTTTGTATGGGGGAAAATAGAAAGGAAATTATGTCTGTTTTCAGTGGTCACGTACCGGTGATATTAGAATGCGGAGATATGGAAACAGCTGTCAGACAATCGTTTTATGCTGCTCAAAAAAATGATGTAGTGCTCTTGTCAACGGCATGCCGTGCAGGTAGGGTATATGAAAACTATTTTCAAAGAGGTAATTCTTTCAAAAAAGCAATTGCACAACTTTAAAACATTAAATATATGGCTTTCAATATAAAAGAACAGTGGAAACAAATCAATAAGGATACAGATAAAGTACTATGGATCATAGTAATTTTACTTGCTATTTTCTCTATTTTAGCTGTATTTAGCACTAGCAACAAATTGAATGTTGCCGGCTCAAGTTTCTTGTTCTTGTTATCAGAGCATATTGTGTATGTTTTGTTGGGAATAGGTTTGATGTTTGTTTTGCAGAAGTTTCCGCCTTATAAAGCATATGGCATACATGGGCGTTTCTTTTTGATATTGGCGATTGTTTTATTGGTGGCAACCTTGTTTTTCGGTGTTTCGGAAGGAGGTTCTAAGCGTAGTATCAGTGTTTTGGGACACAAAATTCAAACCATCCACATGATAGAATTGTGTATAGTGATACATTTTTCTTCGTGGCTGAAACGTGTCGGAGATGGTATCAATGATATCAAGCATGTATATATTCCTATGTTGCTATATATATTAGTATGTTGTTTGTTGATAGCGACGCAAAAAACATCGGCAAGTTTGATATTGGGATTTACTCTGGTGGTTTTGTTGTTTTTATCTCAATTGAAATTGAAATACTTTTTAAGTACTATACTGATAGTCGGGGTGGCAGCCGGATTAGGGTTGAGTGTTTTGCTGTCGGATGCTGTCAATCCCAAGAGCGAAAATGCTATTTTTAGTCGTTTGGGAACCATGAAAGTACGTATAGAAAGTTTTCTTGACAAAGACGAAACCCACAAAGATATTATCACTACAGAAGCTGCCATTGCAACAAGCAGGTTTTTGCCGATGCCGGGAGCAAGTGTGCATAGTGCGAGTGTCAAAGAAAGCTATTCTGACTATATTTTTGCCTTTTTCGTAGAAGAATACGGCATTTTGTTTGGTATTATTGTTGTGCTATTGTATTTGAGTTTGTTTTATAGAACGATCAAAATATCCAAATATCTTCATAATGATTTTGGCAAATATTTGGCATTGGGGTTAGGATTTATGATAACTTTTCAAGCCATCACGCATATTTGTGTATGTGTGGGAGTTTTTCCTGCTACAGGAGAAACGCTGCCGATGTTTAGCAAAGGCGGTATATCCATTGTTACAACATCCGTGGAGATAGGAATTTTGATGAATATTAGTCGTGTGGCCAGACAAAATAAAATAAAAGAAAAAGAAATCAAAAGCGAAGAAAAACAATTAAAAAGTGAGGTGGAAAATGAATAAGAAGATGATCGTTTCCGGAGGCGGCACAGGCGGACATATATTTCCGGCTATTGCCATTGCCAATGCTATGAAAGCAGAATTTCCCGATATGGATATTTTGTTTATTGGTGCCAATGGCAGAATGGAGATGAAACGTGTGCCGGAAGCCGGTTACAAAATAGAGGGTTTGGATATTTATGGCTTGCAACGCAAAATTACTTTCAAAAATTTGATTGAAAATTGCAAACTGCCATTCAGATTGATAAAAAGCAACTTAAAGGCTAAAAATATTATAAAATCTTTTCAACCTGATGTAGTGGTAGGAGTTGGGGGATATGCAAGTTATTCGGCCTTAAACATGGCAGTAAAATTAGGAATTCCTACCTTGATACATGAAGCGAATTCTTATCCGGGCATGGCCAATAAAAAATTAGGGAGCAAAGTGGACAAAATTTGTATCACCTATGACAGCGTGGCAAAATATTTTCCAAAGGAAAAATTGGTAAAAACAGGCAATCCTATTCGCAAAGATATTTTAGAGATGAATGCGGATAAAAGCCAGGCTGCACAATATTTTGGCTTAGATAGTAACAAAAAAACTTTGGCAGTGATAGGTGGCAGTTTAGGTGCTAAAACTATCAATCAAAGTGTTGCCACCTTTGTGGAGGATTTAGTAAAGCAAGATATCCAATTGGTTTGGCAGACAGGTGAATCATATTACAATAGTTTGGACGACAAATACAAAAATCTGCCGGGCATAAAGGTATTGCCTTTTGTATCTCGGATGGATTTGTTATATACGATTGCCGATGTGGTTGTTTCTCGTGCAGGAGCTTTGTCATTGTCGGAGTTGTGCACTATTGGCAAGCCATGTGTTTTGGTGCCGTCTCCCAATGTGGCAGAAGATCATCAAACCAAAAATGCAACCGTGTTAGCAGACGCCGGTGCAGCTATTATGGTAGCAGATGCAGAGGCAAAAGAAAAATTGGCAACGGCTGTCATGTCAGTTCTCAACGATACTGAAAAACAGCAGACTATGCGGAATAATTTATTGAAAATGGGACAGCCGGATGCGGCAAAAATCATCGCACAAGAAATTATCAAGTTGATAGAAGGAAATAAATAAATGGAGCAAATTGCAGACATCAAAAAATTGTATTTTTTAGGAATAGGAGGCATCGGAATGAGTGCCTTGGCACGCTATTTCCATGTGAGAGGTGTAGAGGTGACGGGTTACGACAGAACACCTTCTCCTTTGACTGACACATTGATAAAGGAAGGCATTAGCATTCATTTTGAAGACAATCCTACCTTGATACCGGCAGACATATCGGCTGTGATATATACTCCTGCAATTCCTAAAACATTGAAAGAGCTGCAATATTTGCAACAAAAAAATATTCCTATACTCAAACGTTCTAGTATGTTGGGTATGATAAGTGACGCAAAAACAACTTTTGCTGTTGCCGGCACACATGGAAAAACCTCTACTACAGCAATGATTTCGTATTTGTTGCATGCAGAAAAGTCAATAAGTGCTTTTATTGGTGGTATATCCGCCAATTTTGACTCCAACTTTGTGGATGATACCAATGCCGATATAGTTGTAGTGGAGGCGGACGAATTTGATAGGTCTTTTTTGACATTGCACCCGCATATAGCCGTTATAACTGCAATGGATGCCGATCATTTGGATATTTATGGAACTCAACAATCGTTGGAGCATTCTTTCAACGATTTTGCCAATCAAATTGACAAAAATGGCTATTTGATTACAAAACCCCATTTATTAGACAAGTTGTCGGTAGAGTGTAATATAGTGACTTATAGTTACAATGATAATACTTGTGATTATTATGCGAAAAACATTCGCTTTGAAAACGGGGTGCAGCAATTTGACATACAATGTCAAAATGTAGTTTTGAAAGATGTAACTTTGGCCGTAGCGGGCAAACATAATATAGAAAATGCGGTGGCATCGGTGGCAGTAGCAACTTTGGCAGGCATTTCCACTGAAGCAATAAAAAAACAATTGGCGACATACAAAGGTGTGAAAAGGCGTTTTGAATACATCATTCAAAGAAACGACTTTGTCTATATAGACGATTATGCTCACCATCCCAAAGAAATTTCCACTTGCATAGATTCTGCCAAGATATTGTATCCGGACAAGAAAATTTGTGGAGTGTTCCAGCCGCATTTGTACACACGTACACGTGATTTTGCTGACGATTTTGCCAAAAGTTTGTCAAAATTGGATAGTGTGATATTGTTGGATATTTATCCGGCTCGCGAATTGCCGATAGAAGGCATCACTTCTGAATTTTTGCTTGACAAAATCACTTGCAAAGACAAGCGGGTGTTGCAAAAAGAAGAGTTGATAGATTATCTGTCTGCTCATCAACCGGATGTTTTGTTGACTATGGGAGCAGGAGATATAGATAGATTAGTAACCAAAATAAAAGAACGATTCAATGAATAAACGATATATAGTCTTGATTTTGTTGGCGGTGCTATTGATTATTGGCGGGTTGATATTTTTCTCGCACAATAACCGAGTACAACGTTATGTAGCGGTGAAATATGAGATTGATGTTTTGTCGGAACCATTATTCACTATTGATGAAATAGATTCATTTTTGGCACAAAAATGCGGACAAATAGTAGGAGAGAAAATAGATAGTGTCAGCAAAGTGAATATAGAAAAGGTTGTTGAATCATATCCTTATATTGTCAATGCTGATGTATTGACTAAGGGCAGAGTGTTGATAGTGAAAGCTCAACAAGAGCATCCTATAGTAAAAGTATTTAACCAAAACAACGAGTGTTATTATATTGCAAAAACCGGCAAGGTGATGCCGGAAGCAAGTACAGACAATCGTTTGTTGGTAGCAAGCGGTAATATCAACAACAAATACGATACCACTATTTATGTCAATAGGCAAACCATGTGGAGAAATGATACGCTGCGACACAAAGATAGATATACATTATATATGATATGGGAATTGGCAAGATATATAGACAAGCATCCGTTTTGGAAAGCACAAATTGGTCAAATCTATATCAATGATAAGCAAGAAATAGAATTGGTGCCAACTGTTGGCAATCATGTAGTAAATTTTGGCAGCATTGCCATTGATGCGGTGCCGGAGGAAGTTATTGATAATAAAATGAACAACTTAAAAAGCATTTATAAAAATGGTTTCAGTATAAGAGGTTGGGATAGATATAAAGAAATAAATTTAAAATATGGAAATGAAATTCCATGTACAAAACGATAAAAATCAATACTATGAGTATATTTGATAAATTTAAAGGAGTAGGAAGCAGCAAATCAGAAAAAGAAGAAGTGGTTGAAAAACCGGTTGTGAACAATATTGCAGTTGGTTTGGATATTGGTACAACAAAAGTAGTGGCATTCGCAGGCAAGCGTGGCAATGATGGCAAAATTAAAATTTTAGGCACTGCCATGGAACAATCGGTGGGAGTTGAACGCGGATTGGTGCTCAATATATTAGAAACCAGCGATGTGGTGAAACGCGTAATTGCCAAAACCCAAAAATCCGCTAATTTATCCATTGATACAGTAATGGTTGGCATTGCAGGTCAGCACATGAAAACTCAACGGGTGAATAGTGAAATCAAACTGGATAATGCAAATGTTGAAATCTCTAAGGAAGATGTCAAAAAATTGATAGACGAAGCTTTCAATATGCCGCCTATGGATGGCACTAGTAAAATTTTAGATGTCATTCCACAGGAATTTATAGTGGATACTTATCCGCCACAAGTTAACCCGATAGGTATGATGGGAAAGAAAATGTCATCAGAATGCAATGTCATTTCCGGCAATATTCAGCATATAAAAAATATAGGAAGATGTATGCAAACCTGCAATTTGAAAATGGATGCATTGATTTTGGAACCATTGGCATCGGCAGAAGTGGTGTTGAATGATGATGAAAAAGAAGCCGGTGTGGCATTGGTGGATATTGGTGGAGGTACTACCGATATAGTTATTTTCACCAATGGTGTTTTGCGTCATAGTTGTGTGATACCTATTGCCGGTGATGCTATTACAAAAGATATTGTCGGAAGTTTTGGCGGCATAGTAAAACGTGAGGCAGAATTGTTGAAAATAAATCATGGTTCTTGTATTGTTGACGAAAGCGATAAAACTATTGAAATAAAAGTAGAGGGTATTAATGGTAGAGAACCCAAACAAATCAACAAATATATTTTAGAGCAGGTAATAGAGGCAAGAACACGCGATATTATCAAGCAGGTGAAATTGGAAATACAAAATTCAGGATATAGTGGTAAATTAGGTTGTGGCATTGTCTTTACAGGGGGTGGTGCCCAATTAAAAGGCTTGAAAGAATTTGCAGAATTTGAAACCGGTTACACTGTAAAAATCGGTGAAGCCAAAGAAAAAATCGACGATCCTGAAAATGAATATAGCAATCCAATCTATGCAACAGGTTTAGGTTTGTTGGTTTTGGGTGTAGAAAGAGCCGAAGAAGAATATGGACCTAGCATAGAAGAAGTAGAAGAAAACGAGGAAGAATTTGTTGAAGATACCCATTCTCAAAAAGATGACAAAGAATATGTAGCTGATGAGGGTGGAGAAACAGAGAAAAAAAGAACTAAACCAAAAAATCCTAGAGGGAAGAAAATTAGTGAAGGAATCGTTCGTTCTTGGGATAAAATACAAGAGGCATTGGTGAAGGCCTTGACAACCAGCATTGATGACACCGATGATGACGATGATTTTTAATCAATAATAAATAAAGAAAATTAACAAGAGTGCAAACAATAAATTAAAGTCAGTATGGAAGAAGATTTTGAACCAATCGTAAGTGAAGCAACAGGAGCAATGGCAGGAATAACCGATGATGTAATGCCAAAGCCGGAGAAAGCAAAAAAATGCATCATCAAAGTTGTCGGAGTCGGCGGTGGCGGCGGCAATGCTGTCAAGCACATGTATAATGAAGGCATCAACGATGTTGAATTCATCATTTGTAATACAGATAAACAAGCATTAGACGGCAATCCGGTGCCCAACAAGATTCTTATAGGTGAAGGCTTGGGTGCAGGTGCCAAACCGGAAGTAGCACGCGAAGCGGCTTTACAAAGTGAAGATAAGATAAAGGCTGCATTGGAAGGAGCACACATGGTGTTTGTAACCGCCTGTATGGGCGGTGGCACCGGTACGGGAGCATCTCCTATTATTGCCAGTGTTGCTCGTGAAATGAATATCTTGACTGTCGGCATTGTAACATTCCCGTTTGGCTTCGAGCAAGAGCAAAAACATACAATTGCACAAGAAGGTATCAATGAATTGAAAGAAAATGTTGACGCATTGTTGGTGATAAAAAATGAATCTTTGTTGACATTTTATCCGGAGATGAAAATGAGCCAATTTTTTGCCAAAGCAGATGATGTTTTGCTGATAGCGGCCAAAAGTATTGCAGAAATTGTCACCTTGGAATCTATAATGAATGTTGATTTTCGCGATGTGGAAACTATTTTGAAAAATAGTGGAACTGCAATTATCGGTTGCGGTACAGCCAATGGAGAAAATAGAGCCAAGGAAGCTGTCCAACAGGCTGTAACAAGTCCTTTGTTGGATAATGATTCTGTTTACGGAGCAGAAAAAATGTTGCTTTTCATTTCGTATGGACATGGCGATAACGAAGCTACAGGATTGGAATTGAAGACTATCACCACCGAATTGCAAAATGCAACTTGCAATATGAAACGCGAATTTATTTGGGGTCATGGTTTTGATGACAATTTGGGAGACAGCATTCGTGTAACAATCATAGCAACAGGATTGCACAACCATAGCGAAGAAAAGCCGACTATCGTATTGGAAAACAAAGCAAATACGCCGAAAGTCGATACAAATGTTGTCAATGACAATTCTCAAACTATAGTTGAAAGGTTGGACAACAATGCTAATCAAGGACCTATGGCGTATCGTCCCGATATGACTGATGCAGAAATAACTTCTTATTTGAATGAACCGGCATATAAACGCGGTAAAAACAATTTGGAAATCTCTGACTTTTCGGCCAGTGTTGACGGCATTGACCAACAGCCTGCATATTTAAGAAATACAGTAGATTAGTTATTGATGTTTTTTTAGTACAGGATGCTATTCCAAAATAAAAAGGACACATTAAGTGTCCTTTTTTTGCATAGATAAGTAAATTTTTACTACCTTTGCATCAAGAATTTTAGGATATGGAACAGAGAAAGAAACAAAATAATAACATCATATATGGCATTCGTCCGGTGATGGAAGCCATAGCAGAAGGCAAAGATATTGACAAAATATTATTGCAAAAAGGAGCATCGAGTGAAATTTTTAAGGAATTGTTTCGTACCATCCGTGAGCACAACATTCCTTTTCAATATGTGCCGGCGGTACGTTTGGATAAATACACGCGTGGCAATCATCAAGGAGTTGTATGTTTTACCTCTTCGGTTGTTTATCAAAGCATTTTTGATATTCTGCCCACTTTATACGAGGACGGGAAAGTGCCGTTCTTGTTGATGTTGGATAAAATTACCGATGTCCGCAATATGGGAGCCATTGCCAGAAGTGCTGAATGTGCCGGCGTAGATGCGATTATCATTCCCGATAAAAACACTTCCCAATTGAATGAAGATGCTGTGAAAACATCAGCGGGAGCTTTGCACAAAATTCCGGTTTGTCGGCATAGTTCTCTCGCCGAAGTGGCTGAATATCTGCAACAAAGCGGAGTTGTCATGGAGGCATGTACCGAAAAGGCTTCTGATGTTTACTATCAGCATAGTTTTGACAATCCGTTGTGTATAGTTATGGGTAATGAGTACGAAGGCATTTCAGACGATTTGCTTAACATGTGTCAACAAAAAATAAAAATACCCATGGTCGGCACTATTGAGTCGTTGAATGTGTCGGTAGCGGCAGGCATTGTTTTATTTGAAGTGTTGCGGCAACGATTGCCACAAGTGCAAAAGCCATTGTAAAATTTTAAATTTGTGTATAAGATAATTCATATAGTTATAATAGATTAAAAGAGAATAAAAAAGATATGAAAAAAGTAAGAATTTTTGTGATAATGCTTTTGGTAAGCATTACTACATTCACACAGGCACAAGTGCTATTTGAAGAATCCTTTATTGGAGCACAAGATACCTTAAGAGGTTATAATGGTTGGGTTGCACAAACTACAGGTGCTTCAACCAATGCGATCCAAATAATATCCACACCATTAACCTATACAGGTTATGCCATCTCCGGATTAGGACAATCTGTTCGAATCGATACGGTCGGTCAAGATTTGTATCATTCTTTTACAGCACAATCAACGGGGTCGGTTTATACATCTTTTATGTTAAAAGTTATCAAGGCAACAACAAGTGGAGATTATTTCCTTAGTTATATAAAAAGTACGTCCGGAACTACTTATTATGCTCGTTTGTATGTTAAAAAAGCAACAGATACCACTTTTTATTTAGGAATAAGCAAATATACAGAAACAGTTGATTACACAACCAATGCCTATCCTCTTGACACAACTCTTTTGTGTGTGCTAAAATACGATATACTTGCAGGTGATAGCAACGATATAACAAGTGTATATGTAAATCCTTCCATGTCAGTAGAGCCGACTGCTGATCTTATCCATAATGGAAATACAAAAGCAGATGTCGGAACAAATGGCATCGGAGCTATTCAATTGCGTCAAGGAAGTGCTTCAAGTGCTCCAAAATGTCTGTTAGGAGGAATAAGAGTGGCAACATCTTGGGGTGATTTGTTCTCAGTAGATACCATTGCTCCAACTTATACCGCAACAACCATCAGTGACACCACCATTCAAGTAATTTATAGCGAAGAAGTTGATTCTACAGCTTTAATTTCAACCAATTATACGCTTAATAATAATGCAACTATTAGTTCCGTAGCCAAAGTGGACGATACCACTTATACTTTAACTTGTTCCGCATTGATAGCCGAAACCACTTACAATCTTACTGTCAACGGAGTAAAAGACCTTTTGGGGAACACAATGAACAATGTTGTTGTTTCTGTAGTTTATCATGCAGGAGATATTGTTGCTCCAACAGTAACAAGTTTGCAGGCAATGTCAAAAACCAATATAAGGGTTATCTTTAGTGAAAAAGTGGAATTCACTACTGCACAAGACACCGCCAATTATGTAATATCCGGTTTGAGTGTTGTGAGTGCCACTCTTCAAAACGATACCATAGTGGATTTGGCAGTCAGTGCAATGACAACCAATACTTATGCAATTACTATCAGCAATATTAAGGATACTGCCAACAATGTAATGGCAACATATACTGATAGTATATCGTATGTAGATACAATTATTTGTGCCAATATTGCAGATTTGTTGTCACAAACAGTAGGAACAAACACAATATTTGTTTTGTCAAACTATGCAACAGTTACTTTCAAGCAGGCAAGTAACAATCAAAAATATATTCAAGATACTACAGGTGCAATTATGATTCATGACCCTCAAGCCATTTTGTCTAATGCTATTGAGATTGGCAACGGTATAAAAAATGTAACCGGCAAATTATCAATTTATAAAGGTTCGTTGCAATTGGTACCAATAGTTAATATAGATACCGTTAACGATATTCAGGCAGTTGGAGAAACAATAGCACCCAAACCGCTTACCTTGGCACAATTGGCAGATGCAACATTTATTGCTGGCTATCAATCGCAACTGGTAACCTTAGAAAATATTTGGTTTCCGGCAGGAGATGGTAATATAACCTTTGCCACCAACAAATATTATTCTATTGCAGATAGTTTAATGGGAGATACGGCTTTGTTTTATACCGGTTTTTATCAAGCAGATTATATTTCCACCATCATACCTTATGCAACCATTGTAGGCAATATTATAGGAATTGTAACTTGCAACAACAATAAACATTATATCACAGCACGATCAATGACAGATTTAGATTTTGAGATGCCGACACCGGCACCTTCTTATGTCATTGCAGGTTGGACATTTGATGTAGCTGATACATCCATCATTTACAGTTCGAATGTGCTTTTTGATGCCAATGCAGGTTTAGAAGCATCAACTGCAACATTGTATTTAAACGGACAATATACATCTTCCAATTTTGCTCATACTATCAGCGATACCATGTTGAAGATATTCTCCGGATCAATATTAAACGATCCTCGTGACACGGCTTTGGCAAGTTATGCCTTGGCTATATTAGGCAATACAAACGATAGTTCTATTGTTTTCAAATTTACCACCAAAGGCTATCAAGATGCAGTATTGAGTTATATTGTAAGAGCCACTACTGCCGGTGCCGGCACACATCATTTTTCAGTAAGTACCGATGGTGTAACCTATTGTACGCCGGTAACAAAAACTATTTCTACCACAGGTTCTTTCTATAAGGATTCTATTGCTTTGAATGATATTTTAGCAACAGGAACCGACAATATGGATATAGTTTATGTAAAATGGACTTTTAACGGAGCCAGCAATGCAGGCGGAAACAATCGTTTAGACAATATTGTCATTCGTGCAGATGAATATGGTACCGTTGCAACACCGGAGGTGAAATCAGTAACAGCAACATCGTTAACAAATGTAGATGTGGCATTCAACAATGCCATGGATGCAACTACAGCAGAGGATATTGCCAATTATTCTATCAATAATAATGTAACGATAAGTGCAGCGTCTTTGTCGTCTGATTTGAAAACCGTTAGTCTGACAGTGAGTGCTTTAACAGAAGGCATCACTTACATATTGACAGTTGCCGGTGATATAGAAGATACGGCAGGTGTTGCTATCGGAGTTCCTTCCATGCATTCATTTATGTTTGGCTTCCCAATAGAAAGAACTGCTAAAACACTGGCAGAATTGAGAAACTTTGCTGCTGACAATACTACAGAATATTTGTACACAGGCAGGGCAACGGTAACTTATACGCAAAGCAATAGAAATCAAAAATTTATTCAAGATTCAACGGCTGCCATCGTGATAGATGACAACAACGGCGTGATAGTTTCTTCAATGCTACAAGGCGATGCGGTAACGAATTTGAAAGGAAAATTGACGAGTTATTATGGTTTGTTGCAATTTGTTCCGACAGAAAATCCTACCGATATCGATCCGGACGGAGATAATATTACTCCTATTATCATTACTTTAAGCGATTTGGATGATACTACTTTGATGTTTGCCAAACAATGTATGTTGGCACAAGTGCAAGGAGTTACTTTTGCAAGTGCAGACGGTTCGGCAAAATTTGTTGTCAATACGCAATATACTTTGAACGATGGTTCCATGGACAGAGAGGCAATGCGTACGCATTTTTATGATGCAAACTATATCGGAGATGTTATTCCTTCGACAAAAGAAGACATTACCGGTATTATCATTTATAGTTACAATGTCAACTATATAGTTCCTCGTTCAAGAATCGACATGAAAGAAAGCGTAGGCATTGAAGAAGTTGCCAGCGAAGAGTTGAGTATTTATCCAAATCCTGTTAGAGATATTTTAAATATTAATGCCGAAGTGAGCAAGGTGGAAATATTTGCCGTTAACGGGCAACAATTATTGACAAGTCAATCAAATAGCATTAATATCAGCAATTTGCCGGCAGGTATGTACTTTGTAAGAGCACAACTTCTCAATGGCAAAGTGGCTATAAGCAAATTTGTAAAAAGATAATCATTATAGAAGGTAATCAATAAAAAAGAGTGGCTATGCCACTCTTTTTTTTATTTAAAAACTTGTCGGTCAAAATGCGTACTAAACAGAAATAGGAATAGGAGAGAGGGTTGCTTTGCCTATATTGCCGTTTTTGTCGCTTATCTTTTCTATGCTGCCAATGTAGTTGGTGTGCAAAGTGTACATGGCATTGGTATCTCCCTGCACATACAAAGCAATAGGCATATCACCCACATAAATATAATTATATTGTGTGTTGGTGGTGAGGTTGTGCTCATACTCCCTGCCACAATATATTTTCTTTTCTTGCTCTGTGTTGTTAACGGTGTAGGTGGTCATAGCCCTTTGCTGGTTTATGTATTTGCATTTAGTCCTATTTTTGTGATAAAAAATCTGTCAGTAAAGATTTATTTATCTGTTTTTGAGTAATCACGATATCGAATTCTGATTTATTAAAAGGTCCAAAAGTTGAATCTGCAATATCATTTTCACTCATTTTTCCTATATTCGAAAAATGAATTATCCAATATCTTTCTTGCATGCAGGAATCTGCAGAAGCTATTGTTTTAGCGAGGAGCCATTCTTTATTATTTGAAAAAGATTTCACATATTCATTTACTTCGGTCTTAGTATTTATTTGGAATTGAGTATTACTAGGAATAATAGGAATGCCCGAAACTCTTTTCCAAGGCATAACTCCGTCGTTATAAATAATAATTTTTTCATATGGAGTTCCACTATCCCATAATAATACATTTTCTGATATCGGATATATACCCCAAAAGTGGTTACAACTAACAATGTTGTATAATGAGATTATACAAAAAAAATAAATACCTATTTTATTATTTAACTTTTCCTTTCCCATAATATATTGTTCTAAATCCGTGTTTATCAGTTAAATTATTTATTTTTCTTTCAATCTTAATCATTTTATCCCTAGCAAAACCTCCTCCTGCATTCCAATCGTAATCAGTCGCATTATCATTGACAATCATAACTTCTCCAAAATTATTTAAAAGTAGTAAATTTACTCTTCCTAAAGCATATACAGTATTTTGTACTTTTCCATCAAATAAAAGACCATTGATAAAATTTTTAGGTGTTAGTGTTTGAATTGGGGAACTTTTGCCAACACCATTTATAAAATTTGAAATACTGATATTTCCAAAATCTAAAAGAGCAGCATCAATATATAATGTATTTTCTGGAGTTGGATTAGTTAATGCATCAGGATGACTCTTTGCCCAAGCAATTCCCTCTTCTCTGGTTACAATTCCATCCCAATCAGGTCTATTGGGGAAAGTTGATGTTTGTGCATCAATTTTATTCATAAGTTCAAACCAAAGAATTTTTAAATCACTTCTTTTAGTTCCTTTTTTTAAAGCTTCGAAATGGTCCATGTTTTGAACAAAATCTGTAGCATTCATAATAATTGCTTCTCCTTGTATTCCTCTATCGTCAGTGCCGAGAAAATTGCCTTGCCAATCAAAAATAGGGTTATATACTTCCCCGCTCGGATCCACATACTGCAAAGGTGAGAACAGGCAATAGGCATACCTGTTGTAATTCAGCGGGTTTTCGGGGGATTGGATGTATGGGTCTGGAGAAAGAAAGTGTGCCAAAACGGGGGCGTACATTCTGCCGTTAAAATTGATAAGGGCAAAATTGTCCAAATGTTGTTGTCCGGAAAAACCACGGTCTATAAAATGGGTGGCGGTGTCGGTTTTGCTCCAATCGGAGAACATTCTTCTTTGTCCAAAAGGCGTGTAAGACATACTGTCCACCACATTGCCGTTTTTGTCGCTTATTTTTTCTATGCTACCAATGTAGTTGGTGTGGTTGTAAAACAAAAAAGTACCTGCCTGATTGTCTGTCAGTGATAGATGCAGTACTTTGTTGTTACCAATAGTTTTCATTTTGCAAAGATAGTGTTTTTATTTGATTCTTATTTTTTTTATCTATTTTTAGAGCTGTCTTTAATATCTTTCTTGTATTTAAGATACATTCTATACGTATAAATATCATGTGGTATTGGACAACGTTTCCATTTATATTTGGATCCTTTAAGCGCACTTCTATGATAGTTCGGATTATATTTCTTATGCTCCCACCATTCATGGTATAAGCCTTTGATAATAATCATATCTTCCAAAGTTAATGAATGCTCATGACCTTTTTTTACTATTGTAGTGAATATGTTGAACTTTGGATGGACCATTGATTCGATTTCTTTTGCAAAATATTCTCCAATATAGACACTCGGTATATAAGAATCATAGAAATTTACTGGACAACAGGTACTCCAAAAATGATTGCTGTCAATTTTTGAGATAAGTTCCGGTATTTTTTCTATTTTTCCATCATTATCACTTGGTAACAAGGATTGGGAATAAATTGATATAGAGTAAAATAATAAGCAAATAATACAAATGTTATTTTTCATCATACGTATTTGTGAATTCTTCAATTTTCAATATTATATCCTTTTTCAATAGCTTTTGTATAGTATTCTTTAGCCATTGCTTGAGTTGTACTGTCAATATCAAAATTATAAAGTTCAAAATTAAAATACAAATTCGTCAAAATATAATAAACGTCATAATACGCTTTATTATAATCATATTTATTTGCCATAATCATTGCAAATGGAAGCATCATATCTACAGCACCATCATCGGCATATGTGTCAAAAAACGAGTCATACAATGCCGTATCTCCACGAGTTAAAATACATTCTGCATCTTTAATATAACTATCAGGATGGCTATGGTAAGATAGACAAACCTCTTCTTCATCGTTCTTACAAGAACAACTTATTAATATTATTGACAAAAAGATAATACATGGTAAAAATTTCTTTTTCATTATTCTTCCTTCTTTGATTTGTTCATTATTGCTCCAATGCGGTTTATATAATTATATGTTTCGAGATGTTTCTATTGTTTTTCTTCATCTATTTTTAGCGGTATTCTTATTGCTGTATTGATTCCCATTGATTTAATATAGTCAGTACAGAAGGGTAAGTATCTTGTTTGATGGTGTTGATATTTTTTTTGTCAAACCAGCGTACTTCTTTAATATTTTCTTCTGTTTGCGGAACGACATTGCGGGAACCTAAATTTTTCATCCAATACCAATGTGTGCGTTTTAGCACGTAGCCATCGAAATAACTGGAGCGAAAAATATGATGCGTGGTTCCTAAATCATGGATGATTTGGGTGTTGTCAATGCCGGTTTCTTCTGCAATTTCTCTGTGAGCGGCTTGCTCATCTGTCTCTCCGTCTTCAACATGACCTTTTGGAAAATCCCATTTGTGGTAGCGGCGGATGGCTAATATGTCATTGTTGTCGGTAACAATGCCGCCGGCTGCCAATTCATATCTAAAGAAATGTTTCACTTTTTCAAATGCCGCTTCTACCAATTCCTCTGTCGGGCAGAGAAAGGTGATATTTTGATAGTTGTTAATGAAATTGTTGACTAAAGGAGAGATGTCTAAATCGTTGGAAAACAAAATTCCTTCTGCATTTTGTTGCTCTGTTGAAATTTTTATTATCTTTAATGAAGAATTATTATGGAAAAGTTCGTATCTTTGCATTTTAAAAATTTTAACTACTTAACGTATGGAATTAGCAAAAAATTGTGCAAAATCTTTATTATCCATTAAAGCGATAAAACTCAGTCCTAATCAACCTTTTACATGGGCATCAGGTTTAAAGTCTCCTATCTATTGTGACAATCGAAAAACATTGTCCTATCCTGAAATTAGAGGTCAAATTCGTGATGGTTTGGCAAGTTTGGTGAAAAAATATTATCCGGAAGTGCAAGTGATTGCCGGAGTGGCAACAGGTGCTATTGCCCAAGGTGTTTTAGTCGCCCAAGAACTTGGCATACCTTTTGTATATGTAAGAAGTGCAGAGAAAAAGCACGGCTTGGAAAACAAAGTGGAAGGTGTTGTAAATAAAGGAGACAAGGTTGTGGTAATAGAAGATTTAGTATCCACCGGTCAAAGTAGTTTAGATGCTGTTGAAACACTTAGAGCAATGGGTTGCAATGTGTTGGGAATGGTGGCTATATTTACTTACAATCTGCCGATTTCGGTGCAACGTTTCCAAGAGGCAAATGTAGAATTGCATACACTCACCAACTACAATATCCTTGTTCCGGAAGCTGCCGCAGAAGGCTATGTAAAAGAAAGTGACATAGAGGTGCTTAATGCGTGGAGCAAAAACCCTGCACTATGGTCAGAACAACATCAATAAAATGAATATAGAAAGTAAGGAAGTAGAAATTTTTGCCTCAAACGAAAAAGTATTCGGCATTTTGTCAGATTGTTCCAATCTAAGTTTAAACCATATAGGTGACAAAATTCCTAATTTGCAAGAGTGGCAGGCAAGTGAAAAATCATGTAGTTTCACCGTTCAAGGAGCCGGCAGGATAGAAATAAAGATAGTGGAGGAAGTGCCGTTTTCCAAGGTGGTATATGTGATAGGCTCATCAATGACACCGCAAGGTGTGAATGCCAATTTTAATTTGCAGGATAAAAATATCAGTGTTGTTTTGAGTGTGGCAGCAGAATTGGAATTGCCATTCTTTATTGCACAAATGGTGAAATCTAAATTGAAAGATTTCATAGATATGTTGGTGGACCAAATAAAGATAATAGCAGAAAGATAGTTCTTAGATATGCATCAAATCAAAAAATACATATCTATTTTTCTTTTGGCAATAGGTATCGGGTTGTTATTATGGTTGTTTTTACCCTATTTGGCAAGTCCGGTATATGATTTTGTGCCCGGAAAACAATTCTCCGGACAATATATTTACAATCCTTATCAGCAGATGCAACCTTCGTGGAAGGTGGCGAATTTTCATGCCCATTGCAAATCGTGGGGAGGTGTCACCGACGGCAAAAACAATTCGCTGCAGGCGTTTGTAGATGCATATAAATATTTAGGATATGACTATTTCTCGGTATCCAACTATCAAAAGATTGACAATGTAAAGCAAGCCGATAGCAATCTGTTTTTTATTCCTACCTATGAACATGGCGTCAATGTTAAAAAACGCCATTATTTGATTTTGGGTGCTGACAGGGTTTTTTGGTCGGATTTTTTCTTTTGGCAAACATTGCATCATAAACAATTTATGATTAATTCATTGCGAGGCAATTGTGATTTTCTAACCATTAATCACCCTAAATTTTGTAACGGATTTCAGCCAAGCGATATGGCCAAATTGTCCAATTATGATGCAATAGAAGTGCTGAATCATTATCGTACTTCAATTGCTCATTGGGATACCGCTTTGTCATCGGGTTATTATGCGGTTTTGCTGGGTAATGACGATATGCACCATTTAGACAGCATGGACGAAATTGCCACCAATTTTACCGTGCTGAATGTTGATACTATTGGCAATCGTTACGAAATTATCAATACCCTTCGTCGCGGACAACATTTTGGTGTCAAAGTGCACCGTGAAAGAAGTACAGAAACCTATCTGTTTAAAAAAGAGAGAATTGCCAATTTGGTTTTACCGGATTCTATTGCTGTGAGTGGAGATACCATCCATTGTGCCTTTACACAAATAGTAGGCACCATCAATTTTATTGGTCAGGGTGGTGTATTGAAACAAGAAAGTTTGAATACACAATCTGCTCAATATGTGATGGATACAGCAGATACCTATATAAGAATAGAAGTCTATGATAAAGACAGCAATTTGCTGTTATTCAATCCGATAGTTCGAAGTCAAAGCAAAGTCATTGTCAATGAATCAAGATATGTTGTCAATGCGGGAAAAACTTTGCTAAAGCATGGCGTGGAAATATTGATAGCCTTGATTATCATTGGATTGTTGTTTAGAAAACGATTGAAACAATTACGAGAAAAATTTGGTCAGTGGGTTCAAAAACCTTATCGTAAACAATTATTGATAATTGTTTTATGTTCCTTGCTTTTAAGAATCGTATTGGCATGTATTATGGAATTTACCAACGATGAATTGTATTATTTGTCTTTTGCTAAATTTCCGAACTGGAGTTATTTCGATCATCCTCCTATGGTGGGTTGGCTGATATGTTTAACCAGTTGGGGATTGCTATTTAAACAGACCTTTTTTGTCCGCTTATCTGCATTGGTATTATGTACAATTACTTCATTTGTCGTTTTTCAAATAGGAACACGCTTAAAAAATGAACGTGCCGGCTTGATAACGACATTGTTGTACAATATTTCACCCTATGTTCTAATTGTTTCGGGCACCTTTATCATTCCGGATGCCGGATTGATGTTTTTTTGGATGCTCTCTTTGTTATTGGCAATAGATATTTTTATTGTGCAAAAAAGTGCCACATGGGGAAAATTTCTGCTTTTAGGACTGACAATCGGTTTGGCATGTTTGTCAAAATACACTGCTTTGATGTTGTGGGGTGGCATAGGTTTGTGGATATTGTTGAAGGATAGAAGTTGGCTGAAAAATTCAAAACTTTATCTTGCCATTTTGGTAACAGCGGTGTGCATTATTCCGATTATTTATTGGAACTATTGTCATCATTTTATTAGTTTCACCTATCATGGCGGAAGGGTAGCCGTACAAGGTTTTAATTTTTCGTGTTTTGTCAATGAAATTTTCGGAGAAGTGCTATATAACCATCCTATCATCTATATACTCATGTGGATAGCGCTGGTGATACATATTAAAAATAAAAAAATCGGGCAATACGGCTTGTTTTATTTTACCGCTTTGCCGATGATAGTTTTATTTTTGTTTTTCTCACTTTTCCGCTATACATTGCCGCATTGGAGTGCACCGGCGTTTACTACATTGCTGATTCCATTAGCTGTCTTTGTGGAAGAGCAAATGCAAACAGACCATTCAAAAATAAAAATTTGGCTGAAAATGGCAGTCGGAGCAGTTCCCGTGGTGGCGGTTTTGTTTGTCATTCAATTCTATACAGGTATTTTTATTCCAGCAGGTGCACCTATTCGAGATCATTCTATAGAAGTTGCCACCAATCAACAAGCCGCTAAAGCATTCATCAATTATGCACATCAGCAAGAAAAAGAAGGCAAAATGGCAGTCAAGGCACCTATTATGGCACCTCGTTGGGAGTATGCTGCTAATTTTGATAATTATATTTGCCCGCAAGACGGTAGAAGAATACTGACCATGGGACCTTTGTATCGCACTCATGAATATGCAAGTATTTCACAAAACCGGAATGGCTTTCAAATAGGCATGGATATGTGGTATATTGAAGATAGTTATTTACACAATTCTCCTATACATTATCGTACTTGTTTTGACAGTATAGTAATGATGGATACATTGCAAATATATCGCAACAATCAAGCAATTAGACAATTTTACGTTTATAAAATGCAAAATTTACGACGAATTTTGCCCTATGTTTACTAATATTGTTTATCAAAAGAGTAGTCTATCTGCATTGACGATGGCAAGTAAAGAATAGCCTAGAACTCGAAAAGGAATAGTCAGTACAATTGTTAAAGAAAAATATTTAGAGAATATTTGGTTTATTGGCAGATATTGTCAATAAAAAATGTTATCTTTGCAATTTATATATTTGATATATATGAATCTGATTTTCATCATTTTGTTGGCAATAGGTTTGGCAATGGATTGTTTTACGGTCTCCATTACTTGCGGGGTTGTACAAAACAATATCAAAACCTCACAACGCTTGTTGATGGCATTTTTGTTTGGATTTTTTCAAGCTGCTATGCCATTGATAGGTTGGTTGGCAGGGGTTAGTTTTGCTAAATATATCGAACCTGTTGATCACTGGTTGGCATTTATTATTTTGCTGTTCATTGGTGGAAAAATGATTGTAGAAAATTTAAAAAATAAGCAAGATGATTTATCAAAAGAATTTAATTCCCAATATTTTACATTCAAAAGATTGATGATTTTATCCATTGCTACAAGTATAGATGCTTTGGCAACAGGATTAATATTTATCGGTCAAGACAATGAAATTTGGTGGGCAATAGCCATAATAGGATTAGTCAGTTTCGTATTTTCAATAGCAGGTTCTTTTATAGGCTCCTATTGTAGAAATCGATTTACATTCAACAAATGGGAATTGCTCGGAGGAATTATCTTGATAGCGATTGGAACAAAAATTTTAATAGAACATTTATTTTTTTAATAGAAAATGGCAAACAACGAAGAATTTTTTAAAAAAGTTGTCGCACACGCGAAAGAATATGGTTTTGTATTTCCATCCAGTGAAATTTATGATGGAATGAGTGCCGTATATGACTATGGTCAATTGGGAGTAGAACTGAAAAATAATATCAAACAATATTGGTGGAAGTCAATGGTGCAGATGCACGAAAATATTGTTGGCTTAGATAGTGCTATATTTATGCATCCTACTATTTGGAAGGCCTCCGGTCACGTAGATGCCTTCAATGACCCGATGATAGATAACAAAGATTCCAAAAAACGTTATCGTGCCGATGTGTTGATAGAAGATTATGTTCAAAAAATTGAAGATAAAATCAATAAAGAAGTAGAAAAAGCGTCAAAGCGTTTTGAAAATTTTGACGAAACACTATATCGTCAAACCAATGCAAGAGTGGTGGAATATCAAACTAAAATCAATAACATCAACGAACGTTATGTCAAGGCAATGACTAACAACGATTTGGCTGATATCAAAAATTTGATACTGGAATTAGGTATAGTATGTCCGATTTCCGGTACTAAAAATTGGACTGATGTTCGTCAATTCAATTTGATGTTTTCCACTCAAATGGGCTCCACTGCAGAAGGTGCCGATGTAGTATATCTTCGTCCTGAAACAGCTCAAGGCATTTTTGTTAATTTCTTGAATGTGCAAAAATCCGGCAGAATGAAAATTCCGTTCGGTATTGCACAAATCGGGAAAGCTTTTCGTAATGAAATCATTGCTCGTCAATTTATATTTAGAATGCGTGAATTTGAGCAAATGGAAATGCAATTTTTTGTTCGTCCGGGAGAGGAATTAAAATGGTTTGCATATTGGAAAGAAGAAAGAATGAAATGGCATAGGACTATCTGTCACAATGAAAAAAATATCGTTTCCACGATCATGAAAAATTAGCCCATTATGCCAATGCCGCCACCGACATAGAATTTGAATTCCCGTTTGGCTTCAAAGAGTTGGAAGGCATTCATTCCCGTACTGATTTTGATTTAAGTGCTCATCAAAAATATTCCGGCAAAAAATTGCAATATTTCGATCCGGAGTTAGGTGAAAGCTATGTTCCGTATGTAGTGGAAACTTCAGTCGGCTTGGATAGAATTTTCCTTTCTGTGCTGACCAATGCCTATGAAGAAGAAAAATTGGAAGATGGTTCAGAACGCGTTGTGTTGAATATTCCTGCCTTTTTGGCACCTTACAAAGTGGCTGTTTTGCCTTTGGTAAAAAAGGATGGCATGCCCGAAAAAGCAAGAGAAATTTTAGCAGACCTGCAAGAAAATTATCAATGTCAATATGATGAAAAAGATGCTATCGGTCGCCGTTATCGTCGCCAAGATGCAATCGGAACACCTTTCTGCGTAACAGTTGACAATCAAACTTTTGAAGATAATACAGTTACTTTGAGAGATAGAGCCACTATGCAACAAGTCCGTATAGATATCAAGGACATTGCATCGCATGTTGATCAAAAAATTAAAGAAAGCAAACAATTTAAATAAAAAATATATGGCAGTAAAAAATTTAAGTTTAATAGTAGCTATTGGCGAAAATGGTGAAATAGGCAAAAACAATGAACTTTTATGGCATTTACCCAATGACTTAAAACGATTTAAAAAACTTACCTTTGGTCATGCCGTAATCATGGGAGAAAATACCTATAATTCCTTGCCACACAAACCGCTTAGCGACAGAAAAAATATTGTGCTAACAATCAATCCGATGCAAAGATATGCTGCATGTTATATGGCTTATTCCATCGAACAAGCTATAGATTTGTGCAAAAATGAGGAAAAGGCATTTGTGATGGGCGGAGCTTCCATTTATAATCAATTTTTGCCTTTGGTATCAGAACTATATCTCACAAAAGTGCATGCCGAATTCCCGGAGGCAGACGTTTATTTTCCATATATTGACTATTCGGAATGGATTTTGCAAGAAGAGATAGTATGTTATGCTGATGAAAAGCACCAGTATGACTATACATTTTGTACATATAAAAGAAAACTTTAAAATTTTTGCTTATGAAAAAGATTTGTTTAGCAGTATTTGCAACTTTAGTAACAGTAAGTGGTGTATTTGCACAAAAGACCTTGCACACCGATTTTCCCGATATGCCTATAGATGAAAACACTCATTTGGTAACTTATAGAGAAGTTGTTACTCAGGCAGGTGAGCCAACAGTTTTGTACGAAAGAGCATTAAAATGGGCCAATAAATACTATGCCAATCCCACTGTTGTCATCACAGGGCAAGATAAGAAAAACAAAGTAGTGACTTGTGTTTCCAATATAAAAATTTCTACTTTGGCAAAAGACGGAAAAACTTGGCAAAATGCAGGTTATGTGTATTATACTTTGACCATTGAAGCCAAAGATGGTCGTTATCGTTATACTATTACCGATATCTATAAAAAAGAACAAGCCAGATTCCCCATTGAAAAATGGTTGGATACTTCTCGTCCGGAATGGACTCCGGTAAGATACGACCATTTGTATCAAATTGATGAAGCTATTCATAAACTGATAGAGTCAATAGAAGAAGGAATGGAACCTGAAAAGGTAATCAACGATGAATGGTAATCCTCAGTATCAGGAAGATACACTTGCTTTAGAAGAAGTTTCAGAAGATAGCCTATATACACTTTGGCTTCTCAATGATGATGTGCATACATTTGACTATGTGATAGATGTATTGATGGATATTTGTGAGCATACTTTTGAACAAGCCTTTCAATGTGCCATGATAACACATACCAATGGCAAATGCGATGTATATCAATCTTCTTACAAAGTAATACTCAACAAAGCACGAGCTTTGCGGAGTATGGGATTGTCAGTTGACATAACACAATAACGGATGGAGAATATTCACAAAATACTGGAACAGTATTGGGGGTATTCTCAATTTAGACCACTTCAAGAGGATATTATTAATTCCATTTTGAGTGGCAAAGATACTCTGGCATTGCTACCCACAGGTGGTGGAAAGTCTATTTGTTTTCAAGTACCGGCTATGGCTTTAGAAGGCTTGTGCATAGTGGTAACGCCTTTAATAGCCTTGATGAAAGACCAAGTTGAAAATTTACGCCAACGCAATATTCCGGCCGCAGCTGTTTACACGGGCTTGTCTCGAATAGAAATAGAAAAGGTGTTTCGTGCATGTGAGATGGGAGAATATAAATTTCTATATGTTTCTCCCGAACGATTACAAAGCACTTTGCTACGCAATATAGTGTCTAATTTAGATGTGTCTATTCTTGCTATTGACGAAGCTCATTGTATTTCACAGTGGGGTTATGATTTTCGTCCGCCTTATTTGAAAATTGCTGAATTTAGGAAAATTTTGCAGGGACATGTGCCTGTTTTGGCATTGACGGCAACTGCCACTCCCGAAGTTGTAGAAGACATTCAATTGCGTTTGGAATTTGAACAAAAAAATGTCTTCCGAAAAAGTTTTATCAGAGATAATTTAATCTATGTAGTTCAACACGAAGAAAATAAGAACAAACGCTTGCTGAATATCATCAACAAAATACCGGGAACCGGTATCGTATATGTTCGAAACAGACGTAAGACGGTTGAGATGGCAGAATTTTTGAAACAGCAAGGTATTTCTGCTGATTTTTATCATGCAGGTTTGGATGTTTTGGAGCGGGAGCGAAAGCAGGATGAATGGAAAACCGACAAAATTAGAATCATCGTTTCCACCAATGCTTTTGGTATGGGAATTGACAAGCCGGATGTACGGTTTGTAGTTCATTTGGATGTTCCTGATACTTTGGAGGCTTATTTTCAAGAAGCCGGTCGTGGAGGCCGCGATGGCAAACCATCTTATGCTGTGTTGCTCTATGAGCAATCTGACCTGATCAACTTGGAGAAAAATTTCGAAGAATCCTATCCGCCTGAAAAAAATATCTTGCAAATCTATCAGCAATTGTGTAGTTATTATTCAATAGCTATTGGAGAAGGGAAAGGGTTTTCCGCTGATTTTGATATAGTTCGCTTCGCCAATTATTGCCATTTGACAGTTGTTCAGGTGCATCATGCCATTTCTTTTTTGGTGCGTGTGGGTTGGATATTGTTGACGGATGCAGATAACAGTTTGTCACAACTGCATTTACAGATGAATGCTGACCAGTTGAACAACTTTCAAGATACCTATACAAAGCAGGCTGATTTAATTAAATTGTTGTTGCGGTCTTGTCCGGGATTGTTCACCGATTTTGTTCCTATCAATGAAGAAGAATTAGCCAAAAGACATCATTCGACAAAAGAAAAAATTATTGAGCAGTTGAAGTATCTTGAGCAATATGGAGTGCTTAGTTATTTGCAACAAACCGATCTGCCAAAGATTTATTTTCTTGAAAATAGGGTAGATAGCAAGTATTTGAGGATACCTGCAGAAGTCTATAATGAGCGTAAAAAAAGTGCCCGAAACCGGTTGGATGCGGTGGAAAATTATGTAAAAAACGAAAGAAAGTGCCGCAGTCGTTTGTTGGTAGAGTATTTTGGTGAAAAAAGTGACAAGGCATGTGGTTTTTGTGATAATTGTATTTCTAAGAAAAAAGTTCAAAATGCTGAAATTTTAACACATAAAATCCAGCAAGAAATCTTAGAATTGCTACAAAAATCACCCTATAGCCTAGATGAATTGATTACTCGACTACCCTTTTCAAAGGAAAATATCATAATGAATACCAGGTATTTACTTTCTAAAGAGAAGATTTTTCTGAATGAGAAAAAAAAATATCAGAAAAAATAAGAAGATAAAAAGAAAAAGTTGTACTTTCGCAAACTCAATTGTGCCTCTTTAGCTCAGCTGGTAGAGCAACGCATTCGTAATGCGTAGGTCGAGGGTTCAAATCCCTTGAGAGGCTCTTTTTGAAACACTTAAAAGAAGAAAGCGAACAAAAAACATAAAATAAATTTTTAAGATCATGAATAGATTGAAACAAATTACTTTGACAATGCTTGTAGTTGCAATCAGTGTATGGAGTTATGCTCAATCCAATCCGGAAGTTCTTGTAGAGTCTACCAAGACTTCAAAAGAAGCTAAAACGTACAATCAAGGTGTAAAGTTTTTCAAAAATGGAGATAACAATGCAGCTTTAGCAAAATTTGATGAAAGTATTTCTCAAAAAAGAAGTTTCTTAGATCCGTTTTTAGGAAAGGGATATGTATTGTTGTTAGACAAACAATATAAAGAATCTTTGGTGTATTTAGAATTGTACAAAACAAAAGGCGGTACATCAAAAGCTGTAGATGAATGTATAGCAGATGCATATCGCGGATTAGGAGACATGGGGTCTGCTTTGGAAGTGATGAGTGATGCAGTAGCCAACAATCCGAATGATGTTCGTATTTTGAGAAAAAGAGCATCTATGTATGTAGAAGCAGGTCGTTATGCTGAAGCAGTAAAAGATTTAGATGCTGCCATCAATCAAGATAAAGAAAATAAAATGCTTTATCAAGAACGTGCCGCTGCAAAGAAGTTAAACAAAGACTATGAAGGTGCCGTAGCAGATTATTCTACTTTAATAGAAAAAGATAATTCAAATGCTTATTACTATTCAAGCAGAGGTGTAACCTACGGAGAAATGTCAGAATATGACGATGCAATTGCTGATTTTGACAAAGCTATTGAATTGAAGAGTGATTACTATGCTGCTTATAACAATAGAGCTGTTGCAAATATCGGCAAAGAAGATTACGAAGCAGCCGAAAAAGATTTGAAATATGTTATTGAAAAAGATTCCAAAAATGCTTTAGCATACAATAATTTGGGAATAGTTTGTTTCAAACAAGAGCAAATTGAAGAATCTATCAAATATTATGATAAAGCTATTGAATTGAAAGAAGATTACGGAAATGCATATTTCAATAGAGGTATCTCAAAAAATCGTATTGATAGAGATGCTGCAATAGAAGATTGGAATAAAGCAGTTTCTTATGGTGTATTAGAAGCAGCCAGATATATTCACACTCGTTAATATTTAATGACAACAATGAAAATTAGAGATATGATAAAAAAGATATTTGCATTGATTTTAGTTGGTTTTTTAATCATACCAACTTTTGCACAAGAGAAAGTATTAAATGATTATTCTACAGCTGCAAAAGCCAATGTAGAAAAAGGTGATGCAGAATTGGAAAACTATACTCCAACTCATAGACAATATTACATGGCTCATCGCTATTATGAAAAAGCTTTGGAGAAAGATACTTCAATAGCAGTAAAATTCAGATATGCTTTCACAGGTTTGAAATTGAAAGATACTGTAGAATACGAAAAAAATATCCAAACTATCAATGATATTTTGGCACAATATCCAAATATTACAAACGATATTTGGTATCATTTAGGTTTGGCTTACATGGAAAAATGGGTTATTTCTTCCAATCCTAATAATTATTCTACAAGAAGAAATGCCTTGGATTCTGCTATTATTTGTTTTGAAAAACAAATTACTGCAGCAACAGATGAATCTTTGACAGAAAAATCAAAACGTATGATTGAAGATTGTAACTATGCCAAAGAGAATTTGTTGGTAAGAAAATCTAAGAAAGATGTTACCATGTTGAAACCTGTATGTACCGAATTTGATGATTTCGATCCTCAATACAAAGTACAAGATACCATATTGATGTTTGGTTCTTTGCGTCCTGAAACAGCATCTGAAATTTATGGTTTGGGTTCTACATTTGAATATAATATACAAGATAGTTCAATTGCCTTAACCAACAACTATAAAATTTCATTGGTAACATCTATCCATCCTAATGGAACAGGTTTCTTGACATGTTTTGATGGAAATATTTATGAATACAATTCCGAAATCAAAGGTAGAACTCGTATTGAATCACCTATCAAAGCCATCAATACTAAAAAATTCAACGAGATAAACGCTACCTATTCAGAAGATGGCAATACTATTTATTTCGCTGCATCCGTTCCGGAAACTTATTATGGCTCAAGTAAAAAAGAGCAAAAATCTATCACTAAGTCAGGTCAAGAAAAAGATTATGATATCTATAAAATTACCAGAACTTTGAAAGAAGGCAGAAATCCTGAAAAACCTAAAAAAGAAACTTGGGGGAGTATAGAAAAATTAGACAATACTATCAATACTGCATACGATGAAGTATTGTTCTTTGAATCCAACGATGAAGAAGGTAATAAAGTGTTCTATTTTGCATCAGCAGGTCATGAATCTTATGGTGGAGTCGATTTGTTTGTTGTAAATACAGATGGAACCACTTTCAGCCAACCTAAAAATTTAGGTTATCCTATCAATACTTCTGCAGACGAATTGTCATTTGTTGTCAATAAAGAAGGTAGTGTAATGTATTTGACATCCGATCGTATTGCCGGTGCAGGTGGTCGTGATATTTATACCGTTCTTTTGGTAGGTGCAAATTATGATGATTATCCATTGGCAAATTATGATAATAGTTTGTACGAAGGTAGCGATATCTACAACAAAGACAATACACCGGATTATTTGTTAAATTACATGACAACTAACGATTATCCTGCAACAGAAACAAGTGAAGCTCGTGCAGGTGGTGTTGTTATCATTAAAACTGTTGACGAAGACGGCAATATTGTAGCATCTTCTGATGTCAATGTAGAAACTTATCCTGTAGATGAAGAACATACTGCAGATACAAAAGTTTCCACTATCAAGAAAGTAACCAACGATAAAGGTGAAACATTAATTATATTACCGGAATTAACCTATTCTGATCTTGTAGCACAAAAAGAAGGTTACATTCAAGCAGAAGATACTTTAATGGTAGAAAGCAATTATGTTGAGTTGGAAAAAGTATTGGTATTGAGAAAACTCATTGCCGGAAAAATTATCGTCTTGAAGAATGTATTCTTTGACTATGACAAATACACTTTGCGTTCCGCTTCTTTAGCAGAATTGGAAAAAGTGCTCCAATTGATGGAAGAATATCCTAATATGGAGTTAGACGTTTGGGGACATACCGATATTAAAGGTAGCGATTCTTACAACAAAACATTATCTATGAATCGTGCAAAAGTTGTTTACAATTGGTTAATCAATCAAGGTATATCCAAGAATAGATTGTCCTACGATGGATTTGGTTATCACAAACCAATTGCTACCAACGATACAGACGAAGGACGTCAGTTGAACCGTCGTACAGAACTTCATATAAAGAAAGTAAAATAATAAAAAATGCTTCTTCGGAAGCATTTTTTTATAGGCTAATATGAAGGTAGGGGTTCTTTCTGATACACATGGCTGTTATCTGTCGGCAATAGAAACTTTTTTTGCCGATTGTGATCAGTTGTGGCATGCGGGAGATATCGGCAGCCAAGATGTTTATAATCGTTTGTCGGCTTTTAAACCCTTAAAAGCTGTTTATGGCAATATAGATGATGCCCTTATAAGAAAACTGACTGAAAAGGAATTGTTTTTTGAGGCAGGTGGATTAAACATTTTGATGACACACATCGGTGGCTATCCTCCCAAATACAATGCGAATAGTTTGCCTTTAATCGACCGTTACAAGCCGGATATTTTTGTCTGCGGACATTCTCATATTTTAAAAGTTGTTTACGATCAACAAAGAAAAATGCTGGCTATCAACCCGGGAGCTGCCGGTAATTATGGTTTTCACAAAGCGATAACTATGCTTAAATTCGATATTGTTGATAAAACTCCGAAAAATATGGATGTATTTCATCAAGAAAGATAATAAAAGGCGAAAAGCAACGTTCTAATAAGATAACAATTTGTCATGAAAAGGATAGAAGATTTTACGATAATAGAAAATAAAGCGGTTGACCAAGGCAGTTTTATCTTGGTAGCACAATGTGCATCCCGATTGGAAAACATTCAGCCGGGGCAATTTGTCAATATGCAGGTACCGGATACGCAACACACTTTTTTAAGAAGGCCTATCTCCATTTGCACTTTTAACAAAGAGAATAATACCATCAAATTCTATATTCGTAAAGTTGGCAATGGCACTGAAAAACTTTCAGCATTGAAAGTCGGGGAAAAAGTGAACATGGTTTATCCTTTAGGTAATGGATTTGATACCGATAGCAAGTCGCCATTGTTGATAGGTGGCGGCTGTGGAATTGCTCCATTGGTTTTGTTGGCACAGACATTTGCCCAAAAAGGTGTCAGGGCAACTATTTTGTTAGGGGCAAAAAGTGGCAATTTGCTTTCGTTGAAAGAAGATTTTGCCGGCATCGCAGATGTATATATCTCTACCGATGACGGTTCAATGGGTGAAAAGGGTTTGGTGGTTAATCATTCTTTACTTCAAAAAGTAAATACATTTGATAAAATTTACACTTGCGGACCTACTGTGATGATGAAAGCCGTTGCCAAACTGGCACGAGAAAATAATATTCCATGTATGGTGTCGTTGGAAAATACCATGGCATGCGGAGTGGGTGCCTGCTTGTGTTGTGTTACCAAAACTCACGAAGGTCACAAATGTGTTTGCACCGAAGGACCGATATTTGACGCATTGGAATTAGACGAATTTATAGATGAATAATAAGAAAAGAATCATTAATAATTAAAAACAATCAAGATGACAGGAATTATTATATTAGTAGTATTAATTGTGTTGGTAATATGGGTAGTGTCCATGTACAACGGGATGGTTAAATCAAGAAATATGGTTGATCAGGAATGGCACAATGTGGATGTGCAGTTGGAACGTCGTTATGATTTGATTCCTAATTTAGTAGAAACGGTAAAAGGTTATGCCAAACACGAAAGCGAAACTTTGACCAAGGTAACAGAATTGCGTACTCAAGCCATGAATGCCACTACTATGGCCGAAAGAGCCGAAGCTAACAATATGCTTACTTCAGCTTTGGCAGGCTTAAAAGTGCAGTTGGAGGCTTATCCTGATTTGAAGGCAAATACCAATTTCCTTAGTTTGCAAGAAGAATTGGCTTCCACAGAGAATAAAATTTCTTTCTCCCGTCAGTTGTACAATCAGGTGGTAACCAGTTACAATACCAAGATACAAGTTTTTCCTAACAATATTATTGCAGGAATGTTTCATTTTTCTGCCAAAGAATTGTTTGAATTATCCAGCCAAGAAGCCAGACAAGCCCCCAAAGTCAGTTTTTAAGGCATGTATGAATTAATTGCAAAAAATAAGAGAAAATCCGTTGTTGTGTTTTTCTCCATGGGCATATTGTTGCTTGGTTTAGGGGCAGCAGTAGGCTATTGGATAGCAGGTGATGCAGGCATCATTGTTGGTGCTGTCATTGCTCTTGTTGTGTGGGGAATACAAGCAATAGTAGCCTATCGCCAAGGAGCAAAAGTCATTCTAAGTGGCATGAATGCCAAAGAAATTCAAAAGGCAGATGATCCTATGTTGTACAATATTATAGAAGAATTGAGTATGATATCAGGATTGAAGATGCCAAAAATTTACTTGATAGACACCGATGCCATGAATGCTTTTGCTGCCGGTACAAAGCCGGAAAGTTGTGTAGTGGCTATAACAAGAGGTTTGCGGGACAAATTGAATCGTCACGAAATACAAGGTGTAATGGCTCATGAGATGTCGCATATTTACAATCGGGATGTGCTGTACATGACTTTTGCCGGTGTGATGATGGGAACAATTGTTATTATTTCTGAAATATTGCGGAGGACGTTTTTTTATGGTTCTATGGGCAGACGTTCTTCTAATGACAAAGGTGGTACTGGTCAGTTGATTATGATATTGCTGATAGTGGTAATGGCTGTTTTTGCGGCTTTGTTAGCAAGAATGTTTTATTTTTCTCTGTCAAGAAAAAGAGAATATTTGGCAGATACCATGGCTGTCAATTTCACTCACGACCCTTCTGCATTGGCAGATGCTTTGCAAAAAATTTCCGGAGATGACACCATTTTTGACCCCGGCAAAATGGCATCCGCAATGTGTATCAGTATGCCCAAAATAAAAGAAAAAGCCACTTATTTGTTTTCCACACACCCGCCCATTCGTGAGCGTATAGACATTTTAAGGGCAATGTCGGAAGGGACAACTTATGAGAATTATTGCAAGGCCTACAAGCAAGTAAAAGGTGTTGACGACTTGCCAAAGTTTAAAAACAAAAAATGACATTCTGTCAGTTTTGTTAAAGTTTTGATTAAAAGCAATTTATACTTTTATCATATCGGTTTTACTGACATGATGGCAAAAATAGTAGTTTGGCATAGAATTCGCTTTGGTATCTAATTGAATTAGAAAAATAATTATAAACGTAAAATATAAACAACATGGAATTAAATATTAAGCCATTGGCAGACAGAGTAATAGTAAAAGCTGCACAGGCAGAACAAAAAACAGCAGGTGGAATCATTATTCCGGATACAGCAAAAGAAAAACCTCAAAGAGGTGAAGTAGTAGCAGTAGGTAATGGTAAGAAAGACGAACCTATGACAGTAAAAGTAGGTGATGTAGTATTATATGGCAAATATGCCGGTACGGAAATCAACTACAATGGTGAAGATTATCTTATCATGAAAGAATCTGATATATTAGCAATTTTATAGTGAAACAATTAAAAAAGACATAATCATGGCAAAAGAAATATTATATAGCTGGGATGCAAGAGAAGGTTTGAAAAAAGGTGTAGATGCATTGGCAAATGCAGTAAAAGTAACCTTAGGACCAAAAGGTAGAAATGTCATTATTGACAAGAAATTTGGTGCACCGCAAATTACAAAAGACGGTGTGACAGTTGCCAAAGAAATTGAATTGAAAGAAGCCATTGAAAATATGGGTGCTCAAATGGTGAAAGAAGTAGCTTCTAAAACCAACGACCAAGCCGGTGATGGTACTACTACCGCTACTGTTTTGGCACAAATTATTTTCAATCATGGTTTGAAATATGTTACTGCCGGTGCCAATCCTATGGATTTGAAACGCGGTATTGACAAGGCTGTTGCATGTGTAGTTGCAGATTTGAAAAAACGTTCTCAAGAAGTTGGTGAAAACAACGAAAAAATTGAGCAAGTAGCAACCATTTCTGCCAACAACGACCAAGCTGTCGGTGCTATCATTGCAGAAGCCATGCACAAAGTAAAAAAAGAAGGTGTTATTACCATTGAAGAGGCAAAAGGTACCGAAACAGAAGTAAAAGTTGTGGAAGGTATGCAATTCGATCGTGGATATATTTCACCTTATTTTGTTACTGACACAGAAAAAATGGAAACCGTTTACGATACTCCGTACATTTTGATATATGATAAGAAAATTTCTAATATGAAAGAATTCTTACCAATTTTGGAGAAAGTAGTTCAAACCGGTAAACCATTATTGGTAATAGCAGAAGATATCGAAAGCGAAGCTTTGGCAACATTGGTTGTCAATCGTTTGCGTGGTTCTTTGAAGATAGTTGCCGTAAAGGCTCCGGGATTTGGTGACCGCAGAAAAGAAATGTTGGAAGACATTGCTATTTTGACAGGTGGTACAGTAATTTCTGAAGAAAAAGGCTACAAATTGGAAGATGCTACTTTGGAAATGTTAGGTCAAAGTGAAAAAATTACTGTTGACAAAGAAAATACTACTATTGTTAGCGGCAAAGGCAACAAAGAAGCTATCGGTGCCCGTATTGCACAAATTAAAGCCCAAATTGAAAGCACTAAATCCGACTATGATCGTGAAAAATTGCAAGAACGTTTGGCAAAATTGGCAGGCGGTGTAGCAGTGATTTATGTTGGTGCAGCCAGCGAAGTTGAAATGAAAGAAAAGAAAGATCGTTTCGACGATGCATTGCATGCAACAAGAGCAGCTGTAGAAGAAGGTATTATCCCCGGCGGTGGTGTTGCTTATATTCGTGCAATCAAAGCTTTAGACGGCATTAAAGCTGAAAACGACGATGAAAAATTCGGTATAGAAATCGTTCGCCGTGCTTTGGAAGAACCATTGAGACAAATAGTTCAAAATGCCGGTTTGGAAGGTTCTGTAGTTGTAAACAGCGTTAAAGAAAGCGAAGGATTCTTCGGTTACAATGCCCGTACAGAAAAATACGAGGATTTAATGCAGGCAGGTGTTATCGATCCGGCGAAAGTAGCTCGTGTAGCATTAGAAAATGCTGCTTCTATCGCAGGTATGTTGTTGACAACAGAATGCGTTTTGGCAGATATCAAAGAAGAAACTCCGGCCGCACCTATGGCAGGCGGAATGCCCGGCGGCGGTATGGGCGGCATGTACTAATAGTACATATACAACGATTAAAAAGACCGAATTTGTTCGGTCTTTTTTTATTGTAGAAAAAGCACAACTAGGATGATAAGCGGCTGTTTGATAAAAATGTATCCACTTAATTGAAAAAAAATTGTTTTTTTTATACGTATGAATATTTTTTTTTCTAATTTTGTGCCTTGAAAAAGTTGAATTTCAATTTACATGAGTAAATGAAGGCGGCAATTGCCACAAATAAAACAGATTAAATATTATAAAACACGAGTATGATGAAGAAAATTTTAATGATTCTTGGCATTAGTATAGCCTTGTGTGCTTGCCACAAGGAAGAGAATTATGAATTACCGGAAGGACCGGTGGAAATTCCCGATGCAGTCGATTTAGGGTTGAGTGTAAACTGGGCATCGTTCAATTTAGGTGCAGCAGAAGAAGGCGATTACGGCTATTATTATGCATGGGGCGATACAAGACGGCAGAGTGTGGTATTGTGGAAAAATTATCGCTATAGCAATAGTGACGGCACCAAGTTCAACAAATATTGCTTGCCTTCACAAGCTGCTTGGTGGGAAGGAAAAGGTTCTCCGGATGGTTATACAAGTTTACGTTCCGAAGATGATATAGTAATTAAAAGATTAGGCGGCAGATGGAGACTCCCGACAAAAGAAGAAGTGGAAGAATTGATGGATACACAATATCATCCTGAAACTTTTACATGGGATATGCAAGCCAAAGCATTAAATGATAAAGGAGAAGAAGTGAAAGGTGTTCGCATTACCAGAAAGAGCAGCGGAAAAAGTATTTTCATTCCTTATTCCGGTCGTATGAATGGCGATGGATTTGAATATACCAAATCGCGGGCATATTTATGGACATCTACTTTGTCAGAAGGTGCAACAGGCGGTCCGGACGGTGCCTACAATCTCGGACTTGATAAAAATGAAGGTGGCGGAGTTTGGAGCAACAGCCGTTGCTATGGCTTTGCTGTCCGTCCGATACAAACCAAATAAGAGTTTTGTAAGACAGGTTTTGAATTTTCCTAACCTCCAACAAGGTGACATTGCTATTATAAATAAAAGTAGGAAATGGATTTTTACGCAAAATGGTTTGACGAGCTTTCGTCTTCGGAGGTTTATGAGATATTGAAGGAAAGGCAGAAAATCTTTGTAGTGGAGCAAAGTATCGTATATGTTGATGCAGACGATGTTGACTACAAGAGTCTCCATTGTTTTATCATGCACGATGGCATTATAGAGGCCTATCTAAGGGCTTTTTATGACGAAAAGAAACCCGTTAAAACGGTTAGCATAGGTCGTGTGCTCACTCGCATCCATGGCAAAGGTTGGGGACGGCAGTTGATGGAGCAAAGTCTTGCCGTTATTCTGCAAAAACTTCCTTGCAGCATCATCCGTATGGACGCACAGAAATATGCAACAGGCTTCTACGAAAAATACGGTTTTAAAGTAGTGTCAGATGAATATTTAGAAGAAGGCATTGTGCATGTGGATATGGAGGTGACGGCAGACGAAATGATAAACCGATTAAAAAGATAACACCTCCAAGCATTTTGATAAATAATAAAAATAACAATCTTTCCCTTTAAGGGGGTTCCATTAGGCGGGGGATTCTTTCCCCTTCTAAGGGGGAGTAAGGGGGATTATCTTTTCTTTATTGATTTTTCTCTAATGCGGAAGATGGGAGGACATGCCGGCTTTTCCTCTTGTATTCCTAAAATAGGGTTTCGGCAGGCAAGCTTGAGTGTTAAGAAATGGATAGTAAAAGTATGGAAAAGAAAAAAAGTATAACTTTTTTCCATTATAATAGGAAATTGCCGGTTTTTTTAGTAGGTAGTCCATATAGAGGAGTTTCTCCGACAGTAAAGGGAGGCACGCTACTATAGGGAGTTTGTCTTAAGGGGATGTTTACACATAGATTTATGTTAGAAAATCAAGGTAATTGTCAGGAGTGATGGTTGCAAATGCAAAAAAACGTTCTAATCCAAAAAATCTATATAAAAATTTGGATTATAATCCAAAAAATTACTATGAAAATTTGGATTAGCATATATTTTTAACAACAAATTATATAATTTTGACAAATAATGACACCGAGAAACGAGTCATTTAAAACAAAAGACCGAACACAAGTTCGGTCTTTTTGTTTAAAATATCTGCTTGTCGGGCAAAATCCTTTTCTAATTCTTATATTCCTTCCAATTTTTGTTAATCAATCTAAAGTCGCCGATGGCTTGGAAGCCGATTTTGAAGATGCGTTTCAGATTGATGGAATTGACACCGCCTTGGCGGGGTTTGAAAGTGATGGGATACCATATACATTTTTCTCCCCATTTTTTGGCGATGGTGCTAATCACCACGTTGCACAGGATGAAATCTTCGGGTATCACTTTCATCACTTCTTGCAGTCTGTCGGCTTTCATCAGGCGGAAAGGTGTGTTGGCGTCTTTTACCCATTCTCCGAATACTAACCATACCAACAAGCGTAAAACACGGGTGACCACTATTCTTCCGAAGCCGTCTTGCCGGTTGTTGCGGGCACCGATGATGAAATGATATTGTTCTTTGTTGTCCCAGAATTTCCAGAATTCGTCGGGGTCTGTTTGTCCGTCGGAGTCGGTTTGGAACACATAGTCGGCACCTTCCGCAATGGCCTTGCGGTAGGCGAACAATACGGTGGCACCGTGTCCGGAATTGGCCTTGTTGACAGGCAACAGATACGGATATTTTTCTTGCAGAGATTGCATGATATCATAAGTGTGGTCTTTGCTGCCGTCATTGACTATCATCAAACGGGAATCGTTGCCGATTTTTTCCACTACAGGATGCCATTGTGCGATTACTGCTTCAATATTGGCTTCCTCGTTGTAAGCCGGCATTACAATGTATAGTTTATCGTTCATTTTTAGAAGTATTAAAAGTTACAAATTTATTGAGTACAAATTGGAATACAGCCACTACAAATACAGTAATGAATTTGGCAATGTATTTGTTCCATCCGGCCATATTGACCATTAAGAATAGCAAACCCTCGCTCAGTGCCAATCCTATCAAACCGATAATGTAGAATGACAAAAAACGCAAACCTGTCTTGTCTTTTACCTTAAAATTGTAGGATCGGTTGAGCAAAAAGCTGCAAAATATACCGCAATGTGTGCTGATGATATTGGCCCACAAGTGGTTCATATTCACATAACACAATCCGGAATAGATAACAAAGTCTAACGTGGCACAAAATCCGCCTATGATTCCGTAAAGAATGAAATTCCGGTATTTGTAGTATAGTTGTTTTATAAAGTCCATGCGTTGATACGTTTGATGGCTGAATCGATAGCCATATCCATATTGTAATATTTATATTCTGCCAAACGACCTATAAACAAATGCTTGCCTTGGGCTTCCAAGGTATGTACATCTTGCATATATTTTTCTCGCAGCAATTCGTTTTCTTTGTTCGGCATGGTGTAAAACGGCAGCCCTTCTGCGGAAGGATATTCATAGCAAATGGTCGTTTTGGAAGATTTTTCTCCTGTCATTTGTTTAAACTCGGTAATACGGGTATAATCGTAGTCGTTGGGATAATTTACCACCGGAGCAGACTGGAATTGTTCTTGGTCCAAGGTTTGAAAATCCAATTTTACGGAACGATAGGTGAGTTTGCCATATTTGCAGTCAAAGAATTTGTCCAATTCCCCTGTATAAACCAAGAGTTTGGGTTGCAGTTCGTTTTTAATATCCTGATACTCAACGCCTAAAAGAACGGAAATGTTTTCATGATTGATCATATTTTCTATCATTTGGGTGTAGCCGTGAGTAGGCATGCCTTGGTATTTGTCGGCAAAATAGCGGCAGTCGTTGTTGCTTCTGACGGGAATTCTGCCGGCGAGGTCCGGTGACAGTTTGTCAGGGTCGCAATTCCATTGTTTTTCGGTGTATTTTTCAAAAAAGAGACCATACAAGCGTTCTCCCACTTGTGAAACCACTTTGTCACGAAAAGATTGCGGAGGATTGTTGAAATGCGATTTTGCCACCTCTTGTTGCAAAAAGCCTTCTACTTCGGCGGTGCTTAAATCCACACCGAACACTTTGTTGATAGTAAGTCGGTTGATAGGGAAATTGATGAAATCGCCTTCGGCAAAACTCAAAACACGATGTTGGAAGTTGGAAAAGGTGGTAAAACGATTGACAAATTTCCACACTTCTTCTATTTTTGTGTGGAAAATGTGCGGTCCGTACTGATGAACCGTGATGCCGGCATCGTTTTTATAATCATAGATTTGTCCGCCAATGTGTTTTTTTTGTTCAATCATCAAAATTTTGAACCCTCTTTCTGCCAAGAGTCTGGCAGAGGTTGCCCCGCTTAACCCGCAACCGACAACAACTATATCGTAAAAAGCCATCTTTTTGTTTTTTATCTTTTTTATAATTTGCAAAGATAACATTTTTTTCATAATTATCAATCACTTTCCACAAAGAGAAATATTTTTCACTTTTATAAAATAAAGATTGAATTTTTTTTTATAATTTTGCACATTAAAGTAAAGAATAAGTAATAATTTAAAAGAATAAGAAAAATGAAGAAATTTTTATGGATTGCAGTGTTTGCAATATTAACAAGTGGTTCAGCAATGGCACAATATACGCATAGTATTGGTGCAACAGTAGGCAGTATGAATGGTTTTTCCTACAAAGGAGTTTTCGGCAGTTTAGGTGTACAAGCCGATTTAGGATTAAAATTGACAGAAGGAGCTTTTGAGCACTATTCATGGAATGTATTTACTGTAGAATTGAATCCTAATTTGATGTATCAGGCAAATGCCACCGGCGGATTATACTGGTTTGTAGGAGGTGGTTTAAGTCTTGGCTATTGTTTCGATCATGCAGGTTATTATGTTGATTTAGGCAAGTTTGGTATTAATGCCATAGGCGGATTGGAATACAAGTTCGGCATACCATTGACTTTGCAATTTGATTTCCGTCCCGGTTTTGGCTTGTTGTTTGATGATTATGGTCATGCCGGCTATTTCGATTGGGGACTTAATTTAGGAGTAAGATATACCTTTTAAGAATTGATAGCATAAATTAATCAGTTAAATATAAGTAAGTTGACTATTTAAAATTAACAAGATGGAAAAGTATATTTGTTCAGTTTGCGGGTATGAATACGACCCTGCCAAAGGCGACCCTGACAATGGGATAGCTCCGGGAACTCCATTTTCTGAATTGCCGGACGATTGGACCTGCCCTCTTTGTGGTGTAGGAAAAGAAGATTTTGAGCAAGAATAATATTTCAATAAGTATGCAAGAGGTTTTAAGCAAAATCGGTTATGGTCTCTATGTGCTCACTGCCAAAGAAGGTGACAAAGACAATGGCTGTATTATCAATGCAGTCAGTCAAATCACATCAGGAAATCCGACCATGGTGTCTATTGCTGTCAATAAACTCAACTATACACACGATATGATTTTGCGTACAAGCGAATTCAATGTGTCGATGTTGACAGAAGCAACACCTTTTTATGTATTTGAGCATTTTGGCTTTCAGAGCGGAAAGACTGTCAATAAATTTGAAAACTGTTCTACGGAACTCCGCACACAAAACGGAATACTGTATCTCCCGAAATTTATCAACGGAGTATTTTCCGGAAAAGTAAGGCAAACTATTGATTTAAGCACACATACTCTTTTTGTGGCAGAAGTGGTGGAGACACTCGCTATTTCCGATGATCCGTCACTCTCTTACGCATATTATCAGAAGAATATCAAGCCGCAACCGCAGCCGCAAACCGAAAAAAAAGGTGGCTGGCGATGCAAAATTTGCGGTTATGTGTATGAAGGCGAGGAACTTCCTGCTGACTTTGTCTGTCCTTGGTGCAAACATGGACCGGAAGATTTTGAACCTATTGTATAAGTACGAAATTTAAACAACAATTTAATAAAAATCCCCTGAAAAGGGGATTTTTTCGTTCATCGAGTATATGATTTTGAATCCATTAGCTTATTTGTTTTCTAAGGAAAAATGAAGTTTAGCCTTGTTCAAAATCGAAAATTATTTTTTTGAAAGTTTCGTCTATTTTTTTTGAGCAGTCTTGGCTTCTGTCATAGCCGCTGAGTACAGAATAACATAAGCAGTATGTGGTGCTATTATCTTTACTGACAATTCTCTGCAACATTTTTACACTTTTTTCTCCTATGCCGGTTATAGTTGTTTCTACAGCAATCTCGTCATGAAAGCGGATAGAGTGCAGATAGTCGAATTCTGTATGTACCAAAACCATATCCAATTCAGAAAGGGAAAGATGGCCTACAATGTCTTTCATATATTGCAGCCTTCCCAAGTCGAAATAGGCACAGAGAATGCCGTTGTTGACATGTTGAAACGGGTCTAAATCGGTCATTCTGATTTGAATGTCCAAACGATGTTTAAATGTAATATTTTCAGTGTTAATCATGTTAAAATAAAAGCAGGCTTTGCCTGCTTAAAGTGATTGTTAATGAATTTTATTTTTATTAACCGCATTTGGAATGACCGCAATTGTTGCAAGTAACACAACCGTCTTTATAAACGAGTGTTTCTTGACCGCATTCCGGACACGATTGTTTTACTTTTGTTCCGTCTTGGATGTATTTTTTCAAAGCACGGCAAACACCATTTTTCCATGTCATTATATTGTCATCGTCAAAACGAAGTTTGGAAATTAAATTGACAACATTAGGAATAGGCATGCCATGGCGTAGAATACCGGATATCAATTTAGCATAGTTCCAATATTCTTTATCGAACAAACGCGATAAACCTTCAAGGATAACATTGTAGCCGCCGCCGTCAACATAGTGGAAATCGTAGCGGGCCGGTTCATCGGGATTGACTTTTTCTCTAACAACCCAACCTTTTTTGATGGTAGGATGAATATAGAATTCGTCTGCCTTGCCGGTGAAAATTTCATAGGGGCGATTGTTGAGTAAGCCGACAATGGCGACCCATTCTTCACTCTTGTTGCGGAAACGAATCACTTCTGCTTCCAATTTCTTTGGACGTTTGATAGCGTTGGTGTCGCTGATAGTGTTGGCGGCTTTGCTTTTGTTCTTTTCTTCGTTGCTGACTAAAACACCATCTCGCGAACCTTCACGATAAATAGTCATACCTTTACAGCCGCTTTCCCATGCAGTTTGATAGATATTGCTGACAACTTGTTCGTCGGTTTTTTCAGGAATGTTGACAGTAACACTGATGGAGTGGTCAACCCATTTTTGAACGGCGCCTTGCATTTTTACTTTCATCACCCAGTCAATATCATAAGCGGTTGCCTTGTAGTAAGGTGATTTTTCTATAATTGCTTGCAACTCACTGTCTTTCATGGTTTTCAATTCGTCCATATTGTAGCCGTTTGTTTCTGCCCAGATAATAAATTTCGGGTGGAAAACTTGATATTCTTCAAAAGAATCTCCGTTTTTATCCACGAAAGAAACTTTTACGTTGGCATCGTTAGGATTTACTTTTCTTCTTCTGGTATAGTTAATCATAAATACCGGTTCAATGCCGGAAGTGGTTTGTGTGCACATGCTGACACTACCTGTTGGTGCAATGGTCAACAAAGCAATATTTCTTCTGCCATAGGTGCACATTTCCTGATATAATTGCGGGTCAGCTTCTTTAATTCTCTTTATGAAAGGATTGGTAGTTTCACGGGCTGCATTGTAGATAGAAAATCTGCCTCTTTCTTTTGCCATTTCTACAGAAGAACGATAAGCTGCCAATGTCAAGGTCTTGTGAACTTCGGTTGAAAATGCAATGGCTTCTTCCGAACCATAGCGAATGCCTAATGCTGCCAACATATCGCCTTCGGCGGTAATGCCCAAACCTGTTCTACGTCCTTGGGTGGATTTGTCTTTTATTTTCATCCACAATTCCTTTTCTACCCGTTTGATATCTTCTGCTTCCGGGTCAGTATTGATTTTTTCTAATATTTTGTCAATTTTTTCAACTTCCAAGTCTATCAAATCGTCCATCAAGCGTTGTGCAATACCGACATGTTTTTTGAATTTTTCAAAATTGAATTTGGCAGTAGATGTAAACGGATGATCTACATAGCTATACAAATTCATGGCAATCAAACGACAACTGTCGTAAGGACATAATGGAATTTCTCCGCAAGGATTGGTGGAAACAGTTTGAAAGCCAAGGTCGGCATAACAATCCGGAATTGATTCATTAGTGATAGTATCCCAGAAAAGAACGCCCGGTTCTGCCGATTTCCATGCGTTGTGGATAATTTTGTCCCATATTTTTCGTGCATCAACTTCTTTTCTTACTTTTGGATTTTCAGAATTGATAGGATATTGTTGAACGTAAGGTTGACCGGTTTTTACGCATTGCATAAATTCATCGTCAATTTTTACCGATACGTTGGCACCTGTAATTTTGCCTTGTTCTAATTTTGCATCTATAAATTTTTCAGCATCCGGATGTTTGATGGAAATACTCAACATCAAAGCTCCGCGTCTGCCGCCTTGTGCAACTTCTCGGGTAGAATTGGAATAACGTTCCATAAATGGAACAATACCGGTAGAGGTGAGGGCACTATTGTGTACCAAACTGCCTTCCGGACGAATATGTGATAAATCGTGACCAACACCACCACGACGTTTCATCAATTGTACCTGCTCTTCGTCTTCTTTCATGATAGCACCATAGGAATCGGAATTGGGACCACATCCTATGACAAAACAATTGGATAAAGAAGCAATTTGGAAATCATTGCCGATACCGAACATCGGACTACCTTGAGGAACAATGTATTGGAAATTTTTAAACAACTGATTGATTTGAGCTTCGTCTAAAGGGTTGGGGTATTTGCTTTCAATACGAGCAAATTCTGATGCAAGGCGTTTGTGCATGTCGTCAGGGGTGAGTTCGTACAAATTGCCTTCTCCGTCACGGAGTGCATATTTGTTCATCCAAACGTTGGCTACCATGACATCGCCACCAAAGTATTCAGTAGCTGCTCGCAAAACTTCTTCCGGAGAGTATTTCTTCATTTCTGATCTAATATTCCTGTTATAATTATAGTTGTGAATTTCTTCATTTTGGGTAGGTTCTGTATGGATTTCTTGTGTGGCTATAGGTTTAACACTTGTCATGGTTTCCGGTTGAGGACGATTTTGCAATCGAGAACCGACTAAAGAATTGGCATCTTCTTTGGTTTCTGTAGGAACTGTACTCACTTTGGTCGCATTGACAACATTTACATGACTATTGGCAACAGGGTTGGCATTGGCAGTTGTAGGCATTCTGTGACCATACGTAGCAGTTTGCTGTGCTTCGTTTTGTGCAGGAGTATCTTCTCCGCTAATGTTGAATAATTCTTTAAAAAAATCCATACTTTTTTTAAATTTGTAATAGTAAAATTTTCAAGGTCTATCGGTAGAATTGTACGCATTTTTGCTATTGCAGCAACATCTTATTTTTGATTTTCAGAAGTTTGTAGTAAACAAAAGCGTTATTCTAACTTTGTTGCAAAGGTAAACTCTTTTTTATGTTTCAAAAACTATACATTTAATAAGTAATTAACAAATTTTAGTTAGCAACTTATATTGCTGAAAATCACTACAATATAAAAGTTTTTTGAACTAAAAAATTGGCTTATTTTTCATATTCAATTACTTAAAAATTGGGGTAAAAAAAAGTTTTTTTAACCGAATTGGGTCTATCGGAAAAAAGAGTAAAAAAAATAAAAAAATTATTGCAGATTTGTTTCAAAAATTTTGCCGTCAATCAGCTGAGAAATTTTTCTGAAACCTGTTTCCAAAGCACATTGTTTGGCAGATTCATATCCCAAACTGATTTCTTGTGCTTGATGGGCATCCATGCTGATGGTGATAGGAATATTTTGACGGTGAATTTCTTTCAAAATCCATGCAGAGGGATAAAAACCATTATAGCGTTGTTTGTAGATGCCTCGGGTATTGATTTCCACTATTAGATTTTTTTCTTTAATCAATCTAATGGCTTCAAAAATATAGTTTTGATACCACTTGTCAGTTTCTAAAAAATAGCGGTTTTTGTTGTGCATTTTTATTTTATCAAAATGAGCAATGATGTCAAATTGTTCGTTTTCAATCATATTGAACAATTGATAAAAATAAGTTTTTACCGCCAAACGTATGTCATTGTGAAAAATATTTGCCAATCCGTCATCGTAGGTGGCACTCAAAGGTCCATCAATAAACCATAATTGTCCGTCTTTTTCCACCATGTGTATGCCGCCAATAATATATTGCAGGCCATAAGTTTGCTTGAAATAACTAAATGGTTTGGACAAGTTGGGGATAAAATCGCATTCTAAACCATAAGAAATGGGCAATTGAGGAAATTCGGCACTTGCTTCTTTGATTTCGGCAATATAGGCGGGAATGTTGTTTTCTTTGATAGAAAAACTATTGTCAAAAGGAAGCGGACCATGCGAAGAAAAGCCAAAAGCCGTAAAAGATTGTTTTACGGCTTCTTGTACAAAATCTTTTGGCTTGCCTTGACCATCACAATAATAACAATGTGTGTGAAAATTGAACATCGTTGTTGTTATAAGCACATGATTGATGTCGGGTTGCTATTTTTTCAGCAAATTGCTAACATCGTCGCCCGGCTCTACTTCATAAGGTTCTTTTCCATATTGGAAAACAATCATTTTTTTGCCGCCACGTAACAACATTTTTTCACCATCCACCCACAAAGCACATGATTCTCTCAATCCTACAACTGTCATTTGTTGGTTGACAGCCATATATTCGTTCAATCTGTCTTGACGAGTTTCTCCGCCGTGTTTTACCATTTTGTCAATTTCCGGAGTAGGGTCTAAATAGTGAGGGTTGATTTGAAATGGTATCAAATTCAAGGTTTTAAAACTCTTCGGTTGGACAATAGGCATATCGTTGGTAGTGCAAAGCGTTGGAGAAGCTACATTGGAGCCCGCACTCCAACCAATGTAAGGTGTGCCTGCCTTTACCTTTTTGGCAATGGCATCCATAATGTTGAAGTTGTGCATTTCCGCCACCAAATGAAAAGTGTTGCCGCCACCGACAATAATGCAGTCTGCTTGTTCTATGGCAGCCAATTTGTCTTCTACATGATGAATAGAATTTAAATGCTGAAAACCCCATTTTGCAAATACCTTTTTTACTCTTTCTTCGTAGGCATCATAACTGGCAGGATAAGCCTTTCCGTTGATGTTGACACCTGCAAAAGGAACAAAAACGATACGACTGTTTGCATCAAGATTGTTCTGTTGGCAGAAAAACTCTATTTGTGTTTGGCACCATGCTAAATATGGTTCGCCAAAATTGGTAGAATTACTAATCAATAAAAGTTTCATATTAGATGTTTTTAAGATGTTAATATTCTATAATTTGTTATTTAAACAATGCCTTCCGTATATACGTCGGCATCAATTTTTTGTACTAATCCTTGCAGAACTTTGCCCGGTCCTACTTCTATAAATTGGTCAGCACCATCGGCAATCATATTGCTAACACTTTGTGTCCACAAAACCGGAGATGTTAATTGATTGATGAGGTTTTGTTTGATAAGTGTGATATCGGTAGATGCTTTGCCTGTACAATTTTGATAGATAGGACAAATAGGTTGGCTAAAAGGAGTGTCTTCAATAGCTTTTGCTAATCGGGTACGTGCAGTCTCCATAAAAGGAGAGTGGAAGGCTCCGCCAACATTTAATCTTACTGTATGTTTCGCATTTGCTTCATCGGTAAAGCGGTCTATAATGCTGTCAATGCCGTTGACAGAGCCGGAAATCACTATCTGGCTGGGTGCATTATAGTTGGCAACAACAACACATTCAGTTGCTTGAGAGCAAATTTCCTCCACCTTGTTAATAAGAAGGTTTCTGCCGACTACGGCTACCATAGTGGTGTTGTGCAGTTCACAGGCTTGTTGCATAGCCATAGCTCGTTGATAAACAAGTTTTAAGCCATCTTCAAAACTAAGTGTTTTGTTGGCGACCAATGCAGAAAATTCTCCAAGAGAATGTCCTGCCACCATGTCCGGATGGAATTGCTCTCGTATGGTTTCTATCAAAATGGTAGAATGCAAGAATATGGCAGGTTGTGTTATCTTTGTTTGCTTTAAATCTTCCTCGCTACCATAAAACATAACTTTGCTGATGCTAAAATCTAAGATTTTGTCAGCCAATTCAAAATAGTGCTTTGCAATGACATTGTCATTGTAGAGCGACAAACCCATGCCGGGGAATTGTGATCCCTGTCCCGGGAAGACGTATGCTTTCATACACCGATTTTATAAGTGAATGGCTTGTTCAACAGCTGCTTCAACGGCTTCCATCATGCCTTCTGACATAGTTGGGTGTGGATGAACGGCTGAAAGAATATCGTGTGCTGTCAATCCCATTTGACGGGCAACAACAGCTTCGGCAATCATTTCTGTAACATTGTCGCCCACCATGTGGCAACCTAACATTTTGTCGGTTTTTGCATCGAAAATTACTTTTACCATACCATCTCTATTGCCGGCTGCTGTGGCTTTTCCTGAAGCAGTAAATGGGAATTTGCCAATCTTTATTTCATAGCCTGCCTCTATGCATTTCTTTTCGCTGAGACCTACCGATGCAACCTCCGGAGTAGTGTAGGTGCATCCGGGGATGTTGCCATAGTTGATAGGTTGAGGATTTTTACCGGCTATTTTTTCAACGCAAATAATGGCTTCTTTGGAGGCAACGTGTGCCAATGCCGGTCCGTGAACAATGTCACCGATAGCATAAACGCCTTTTATATTGGTGCGGTAGAAGTCGTCAACGACTACTTTGCCGCGTTCGGTGGCAATGTTGGTTTCTTCCAATCCCAAATTTTCAATATTTGTTTGAACACCGACTGCGGAAAGAACTATGTCAGCCTCTA